>ERZ887942.381-NODE-381-length-37292-cov-13.152832_pt1 | contig 37292 bp, 24 predicted proteins | sample MGYA00521099_ERZ887942 | MGnify/ENA primary metagenome ERZ887942 (study PRJEB32303, sample SAMEA104408605) | aquatic metagenome | biome: Brackish water; feature: Pelagic; material: water | place: Baltic Sea | collected 2014-06-07T06:48:00 | depth 16,251 m ...
CAACCGCCTACCGAAAGAAATCTCCCAAAGCCGCTTAAGTTCGTGCCATTCATGCTAAGCTTATTATTTTCTCACGCGACGACATGATCCACTTCGCGCGCGCTCTGCTGGAAACAGGCTTGTAAGTAGTTGTGCCAAAGTCAAAACGATCCCAACAAACTGAACGCGTTAATTCCTCCCCGCCCTGCTGGCCTTGGAGAATCCCCAGTTGACAGGACATCTCCGAATGCTCTCATGCAGCCAAATTCCGCCACCGGTATTCCTGATAGACACATGCAAAACCAAGCACGCTTGGCTCCCCAACCAATCAATCAAACAGACTGGCAACATGGGTGACCGGCGTGAACCGTAAACAAATGCGCCCCCTTCTCCCCCCGGCCCGGCCCAACCACGCCGTCCGGCCCCTCCCGCCAAAAGCAATTTCCTAGCACTCGTGCGGGTGTCCGCCGTAAGCTGCCCGGGTAAGCATCATGAGCCCACCCAAAAAAAACAAGCCTACCTCGCAAGCTGCCAAGACACGGAAGCGACGTCTCCGCAAGTGGCTCTGCATCTCATTGCTGGGCCTCGTCATCATCTTCGCTCCGGCCCTGCTCTTGCTTCCCCAGATCGCTACCAAAGTCATCGCTCAACTCACCGGTGACATCGATCTCGAAACCTTCGAAATTGAAGTCTCCGATGTTTCCTGGCGCAGCGCCACCCTTGTAAATCTCACCGCTTCCGACCCCGGTTGGCGTGCCACTGCTCCCCGCCTCACCATCGAATACCACCCATGGGACCTTCTCAGTGGCCAGCTCAATTCCCTCACCCTTCACAATCTCAATATCGAACTCATTGATCAGAACACCACTGTCGAAGACGAACCCGGGACAGACGATCCCGGGACAGACGATCCCACCAGCCCAACCAATCACTGGATCAGTCAACTCCCTGCTCAACTCGCAGCATGCCCTCGAGTTTTTGCTCCTGAAGCCAACTTAACTTATAGCGGAGCGAAAATTTCCTTCCATAAATTCTTCGACCTCGATCTCCGCCAACTCAACAACCTTGAGGCCACCGCCGAACTCACTTTCAAAAAACGCCATCTCAAAGTCGCCCTCACGACTACCGAAATCACATCCACTCTCACTCTCGACCTCACTGATTCAGATCCCATGGCCCTGCCTCGTATTGCCGAAGCCTACCTCTCAGCTCCCGAACCCTACCTTCCGGAAGAACTCAGTTTCCAATCCCTCAACGGCCAAGCGACCCTCACTTTCTCCCACGAACTGGAATCCACGAACCTATCCGGTTCCCTCGGAAATCTCCGCTACCGGGGTCTCGCTTTTCCTGTTTCCGTGCATTCAGAGGAGACCACTTTCCTGGGTAGTCTTTCAGAGAAACACAACAGCCTCTCTTTTCGAGGAGATTTCAAAAACGCCCAACTCGAAATCGCAGAAATCCCACAAGGCATCTTCCTGCACACTGGAGAAAAAAACCAACAACCCGACTGGACCACTCACCTCTCCTGGAGTGAAGAAGAGCCGTTCCACTTCTCCGGCACTCTCAACAAACTCAATCTAAAATCCCCCCAACACACTCTCGCCCTTCCCCAATCCGAATTCTCCAACGAACGCCACCCCTTCCACATCAAAGGTGACCTCGTCCTCGATGACCTCCCTCTCCCCTTCGACTACACCCTCCTCGAAACACCAGCGACCCAACCCAACAACCGAATTCACCTCGGCCCAACCACGATCAAAAAACCCATTCCCCTCCTCGCCCTCCTCGCCCTCCTCGCCCCGCAAGTCCACGACCTCAATCCCCTCGGCACTCTCAACGCCAACCTCAACCTCCTCCTCGGTGCCGATAAATCTGTCTCCGGCACCATCGCTGCCTCCCTGACCAACTGCTCCGCCATCGCCGCTGATGGCTTCGCCCGGCTCTCGGGTCTCTCTGGAAAACTCCACTATACCATCCCCAAAAATCCCGAGAATTCCCCTCAATATACCTTCACCGGAACCCTCGGCTCGCTCCAACTCGACACCACTCCGGCTCTCGACTTCCCCCTCGCCCATCTCAGCGAAGGTGGCGGGAAAGAGCCCATCCTCCTCGATCTCAAAGGCTCTCTTTCTGATCAACATCACCTCACCGGAAAAATCAGCCAACTCAACCTCGCCCATTTCCCCAAAGACGCCCCAAATTTCCAACTCGAAAACACCACTCTCGACATCGCGCTTCTCGGCTCCGAATTCAAAGCCACCGCTCTCCTCCATCTCGACCAAACCCCCCTCTCTTTTTCATACTCCCATCAAAAAGAAGAACTCCCCGACAACGACTGGCGACTCACCGGAAAAATTTCTCTCCCCCCCACCGAACTCCCCCACCCCCTCACCTCCCTCGCGACTTTCAATGACCTCTTCGAAGACCTCACCTTCACCGGCACCATTTCCTCTCAAATCGACTTCATCACTGGAGCCAAAACGGAAACATCAAGCAAAGCCCAATTCAATCTCAAAGACCTCACCGGCTCCTACGATTCCGATTTCATCAACTTCAGCCAACTCAACGGCCAAGGTTCATTCACTCTGCCCGCCGGGCCGGCGGTGCCCACCACTTGGGATTTTAAAGGCTCCCTCGGGGAACTCAAAATCGACACCACCTCCTCCCTCGACTTCCCCCTCGCCCATCTCAGCGAAGGTGGCGAGCAACCCATCGAACTCTCTCTCAGCGGCGCTCTCACCGGGACCACCACCGAGACAAAGGGCTCCCTCTCCGCCCTCACCCTCACCGGAGAACACAAAGGCGAAGAGGTCTCCTTCGCCAAGACCTCCCTCAACTTCACCCTCATCAACGAGGTCTTCACGAGCAAGGGCCACACCCATTTCTCCGAAAACAAAATCCCCTTCACCTACCAGCACACCCGCCAAGAACTCAAAAACGAGCAATGGCTCATCAATGGCCACCTCAACATCCCCACCGTCACCCTCAAACACCCCATCACCAATGGCGGAGCCTTTTCCGAAACCGCCGCCGGACTCAGCCTCACCGGCACCACCTCTGTCACCTCAAAATTTCAGATCGGCTCCGACAAGGACTTCACCGGAAACCTCGATCTCACCCTCAAAAACGGCACTCTCATCCTCCCCGATGAGGGCCCCACCCTGAGCGGACTCACCTTTCGATATCAAACCCCCAGCCTCGACACCTACCATACCACCCGGCTCGAAAAAATCTCCATCAACAAAATATCATACGGCGATCTCGCATTCACCGGCTCCTCTGGAAAATACCAGCTCAAACCCAATGGCGATCTCACCGTCCGGGATCTTCGCACCTCCTTCCTCGGTGGCTCGCTCACCCTCGACCCCTTCACCTACCCGGATGACGATCTCATCGATTACTCACTCAAAATCCGCTTCAAAAACACCAATCTCAAATCCCTCACCGACCTCTTCCCCGCTTTCGACGGTTCCCTCAGCGGACGCATCGACGGAGTCCTCCCGATCTCACGTCAAAAAGGAAGCTACCTTCCGGGCCGGGGCGAGATCCACCTCTCTCCCCGCTCCGCCGCTCTCCTTCGCTACAATTCCGATCAACTTTTTACCGGAGGACTCGACCCCAAAGGGGCGGAATTTAAGCGCATGAAACTCGCCGAAGATTCCCTCAAAAAACTCAATATCCGAATCCTCAGCGGACGCCTTTTTGATCCCGGGGACGAAGATAAAATCGCCGTCATCCGCATCCAAGGCCAATCCGCCACCATTAAAGAAGCCCCACCCATCCACCTCAACCTCAACCTCTTCGAACCCGAAAGAGAGTTGAAAGCCCTCGTCGATTACTTCTTCAAAAATCGCGAAAAACTCGATTTTGGACTGTGAAGCCATCCGCTCCACACTAATTTTGAGCTTTTCCGCCACCACCCCTTCATGCTTTAAATGAAGAAAGGTCACCAATTCGACGGTCTCATCCCCGAACGCTTTCGTGACCCTGGAGAAAAAACTCCCATCCTGAATCACGCATCCTGTCACATCGCCACTCCTCCCATGAGATCTCTCCTACCGCTCCTCGCCCTCCTGGCCTTCATCTTCCCCTCCTGTATCAGCGTCAAAACAGAACATGAAATCAAGCCCATCGAAATCAATGTCAACGTCCGCGTGAGAGTCGAAAAAGAACTCGATAACTTCTTCGCTGACCTCGACAACGAAGCGGCCAACCTTTCCAACTAAAAACCCCCACCTCAAACCCATGAACCGATCTTTCCACACCCTCCTCGCCATTTTCATTCTCCTCGCCGGGGCCCCTTTCGCCGCCGCTGATGATGCCAAAGACATCCAGGCACGCATGTCCAAGCGGCTTTCCTCCCTCGTCGCCCTCAAAAAAAGCGGAGCCCTCGGCGAAGACAACAAAGGACTCCTCTCTGTTCGCTCTGCCGTCTCCAAAAAAAATAACACCCTGATCATCGCCGAAAATACCGACCGGAAAACGATCTACGGTATGATCGCAAAAAAAACCGGCTCCAGCGCCATCACCGTCGCCAAAGCCCGTGCCAAAACAATCCACGCCACCGCGCCTAAAGGAACCTGGATCCAAGGCGCCGATGGCAAATGGTTTAAGCAAAAATGAGCCACTGGTGCACGAGTTAAACTTTGCTCTCTCCCCCACTTTAAAATCGGGATACCTCACTCGCGCCGCTCACTCATCAACGAAGTCGGTAGCGCGGATCAAGCTTCGCCAGGCATCTTGACAGCATTGGATGGCATTTGCCCTATGACAAACCACAAGGGGCTATTCGAGGTCGGCGTTGTCCTTCAGGGGAACCCGATCGAGAACAATCGAGTAAACGTCGATCCCCCGTCCTCCGACCAAGCTTGGCGCGGTGAGAGTCAGCTGACCCCGCCCCGTTTCCAGACTCAGAACGCCAAGGTCAAAGGCCTTGAAGTCTTTCACAAAGTAGTGCGACTTGGTCACGCGCTCTTTCGACTTATCCCAGAGGGGCTCATCAAAGGCCTCGGTGACGGTCGCTTCGATCGTGGAGTCGCCCCATGCCAGGCGAATTCTCGCGCCGACGTTTGGCGAGGGACAGGTGTAAAAGACGGTCGCACGATACTCCCCGGCCCTGCCGACTTTAATGTCCCAGGTGATGGCGTCGTCCTCGTGCGTCCAGTTCGTGAAGAAGGAATTGTTCGGTGCCTTTGAGCTCCGCTGAATCGTGCCGTGAGGGACTCCGTCACGGGCGGGCAGCGTCGTCGAATCCGCATAGCCGACGGTAAACGGTCGAGCGGCATTGGCGGCGAAGTATTTGTCGGCATCGAGGCGATGGGCAGCCAAGGCTTTGCGAAGATCAGCGGAGAGGTCGGGATATTTTCCGGCAACATTGTGATGCTGTCCCCGGTCGTTCTGGATGTCGAAGAGGGCGCCATTTTCATCCATGCGGAATTTCGCGGTGCGAACAGTCGTGCGCTTTTTTCCCCAAACACTGAAGAGCCGGCGGTCAGGCCATTCGGCATTGGTGACTCCCTTCAGGAGATTTGCAAAACTGCGGCCCTCAATCGGCTTCGCAGTTTTCGCGGGCACCTGGGAAAGTTCGGTCAGAGTCGGCAGCATATCGATCGCACCGGCAACTTCGGTGATCGTTCGACCGGCGGGGATTTGGCCGGGCCAACGAATCAGAAAGGGAGAACGCAGTCCCCCTTCATCGGTGCTTCCCTTTTTGCCTTTCATCCCGCCATTCCAGCGGAAGCTGTTGGGTCCGTTGTCGGAAAAGTAGACCACGATGGTTTCTTCGCGTAGGTCCAGGGCGTCCAGTTTTTTCAGAATACGACCGACGTTCCAATCAATGTTCTCACACATTGCAAGGGCGGCGCGGGTTGCCGGAAGATCTTCCTTTTTGGGATCACGATTTCGCAGCGCCGGATCGAGACCGTCAAACTTCTTGTAGAAATTGTCATCGACGTAAAAAGGAGAGTGCGGCGTGTTGAAGGGAACATAGCAGAGGAAGGGCTTTTCGTGGTGTTCCTCGATGAAGCGGAGGGCATGATCGGTGAGATCGTCCGTGAGATATCCCTTACCCTTCACTTGCTTCCTATTATGATCCAAGGGCGGACTGAAATAGTGCCCCCAATGGCCCGAGGTGAAGCCATAAAACTCATCAAACCCGCGGTCGAGTGGATGATAGGGCGCTTGGGTCCCATTGTGCCATTTGCCGAAAGCCCCGGTGGCATAACCGCTGGTCTGAAAGAGGTCGGACAGAGTGGTTTCATCCGGATTGAGTCGACCGGCTCCCTCGCTCACGCCACTCACTCCCGTGCGGAAATGGTAACGTCCCGTCAGAAACTCGGCCCGGGTGGGAGCACAAACCGCGCACACGTAGAAATTCGCCAGCCTTGCTCCATCTTTCGCCAGCGAATCGATATTCGGGGTCGCCAGATTCGTGTTTCCGTGAACGCCCAAATCACCCCATCCTTGGTCATCGGCCAAAAAGATGACCAAATTTGGACGGCGCTTTTCAGCAGAAAAGGATATGGCCGGGACCAGGATGAGCAGCCCCGCAAAGAGACCGGATGAAAAGAGGCATCGCTTCATGGGAAAGCCTCTCATTTAGACAGGCAGGGCTCAAGCAGAGACCTCTGATGACAGACTACCGAACCATTCGTTATGCATTCTGGAATTCATCGATTTTTCACACTCGGTTCATACTGAATTCACCTAAAGACGCAAAAAGTGGATTATGTCTGGCCACTGTCTTTTGCTCTCGTCACCACATCCGCCATCCGACCGCCACCAGCAGCTATTTTTCACACCTCCCCAAATCCACAAAAACCATGTTCGACCCACGCAAAACCCAATCCCTTCTTTCCTGCTTCTTCATGTTGCTCGTCGGAAGCCAAGCCCATTCCGCGCAATCCGGCTTATTCACGTATGAAGTTGTCGATGGGAAGGTTCACATCACAGCCTATCCAGCGGAGGAGACCGGACATCTCGATATCCCGGCACAACTCGACGGGATACCGGTCACTGCGATTACGGGAACTGGCGGCAAGGGAGCCTTCGAAGGGAGTCGATTGGATTCGGTGACAATACCTGAAGGGGTCGAGACCATTGGAGATTCTTCTTTTTACCGTAGCAGCGTCATTACGGTGACCTTTCCAGGCACGTTGAGAAGCATTGGGGAGCAGGCTTTCGCAGTGGGGTCGGTCGGTTTTAGGAACGTGCCACTTTTGCTCCCGGACGGGCTGGAGGAGATTGGAGCAAGAGCGTTCTTCGCTTGTGATTTCACCGAGATTGTGATTCCTGACTCGGTTACCGCGATTGGCGCGGAAGCGTTTGCGAACTGTATCCAAATGGTGTTTGCGGAGATTGGCAGCGGAGTTGCCGTGCTTTCCGATGGAGCGTTTGCAAAGTGCACGGTGTTGGAGCGAGTGCAATTGGTGGAGGGACTGATGGAAATCGGCGAGGACTGCTTCATGAATACACAAATTGCCGAAGTGACCTTTCCCGCGACGCTGACAACGATTGGAAGCAACGCTTTTGGGTTTGAGTTTTCATTCTCCCTAAACGGCGGGACCCTTTTGAGGGCGATCTTCAATGGGGACGCGCCGGCGGTGATGGGAGAAAACGTTTTCGCCGATCAGGCCAGTGAGTTTGTGGTCAATTATCTGGTGAGCTCGAGTGGATTCACCCAGCCAATGTGGCGGGGGAACCGGAGTCATGAGGTGGCTGTTTTGCCGTCGGACACTCTCGAGCAGGAAGGTGATTTTACCTATCGCGTCATTGATGACGAAGTGGAGATTGTCGGATTCCCCAAGAATTTCGCAGGGCATGTGGAGATTCCGGCGATGATCGCCGGGAAGCCGGTGACCGGGATCACGGGAGCCTACCGGGGAAACGATTTCGAAGCCGCTTTTGAATTTGCCGCTTTGACTTCGGTGACGATTCCCGAGGGTGTCGAGGTCGTCGGATCGAATAATTTTGGCCTCTGTTTTGGACTCAAAGAGGTGTCGTTTCCCGACAGCCTGAAGATCATCGGTCCCGCAGCCTTCTATCGGACGATGATTGATAAGCTGGAACTTGGTTCAGGGTTGGAGGTAATCGGTGAGTTTGCGTTTCCAAACCTCGAGGCGACCGGGTTGGCTCTTCCAGATAGCTTAAAGAAAGTAGGGACGAGGGCTTTCGAACGTCACAAGGCTCGGTCTCTCATTGTCGGCCCCAGCCTTGAAAGCGTTGGGGATTTATTTGCGGGTAATCTTGAGGCCATCTTATTCAAAGGGAACGCGCCGACAGAGGCATCGGTATTGTTCCGCTTATCCCGATTGTCACCCGATGAAGGACTGACGATTTACTACCTGGCAGGCGCCCAGGGATTCACCTCTCCGACCTGGGATGCGAAGGGGGACGGGAGTTTGGTTGTCAATACGGTTGAGATTGGTGTGTTGAAACCGGTTAAGGAATGGCTGATCACCAAAGGATTCGAGCCCGATCAGGATATGAATCAGACGCTGGCAGGGAGCCAGGTTCCAATCTTGACGGCTTATGCGCTAAAGTTGAACTCGCATGAGGGAAGTGTGGCGACGATGCCACTGGCTGAAGTTACCGGTGATCATTTGGAAATGACATTCTTTGGTGGGCGGAGTGACGTGAGCTATAAAGTGGAGGCGAGTGATGACTTGGCGGTGTGGAACGAAGATGGAGTGACCGTTTCTGCGACGGACCCACAGGGAATGCGGACAGCGCGAGTGCCTGGGGGAAGTAGTCGTAAGTTTATGAGGCTGGTGTTCTCGCTTTCGGAATGAGGAATTAGCGGATGGACTCTGGGTTTAGACCGCACCCAGTTCAATCGAGCGTGCCTGGGCCTGTTCCCTTAGCTGGAGGCCGATGGGCAGGAAGCGGGCACACGAGCGAGTCTCTACAAGGCGACCGACGATGCGCGAATCGCTCCGCCCAAGCTGAACCTCTCCGCATTCTCACCTACGACGTCCTCTACGGCTTCAACCATGGCAAGGCCCCGGAGATCGGCGCAAAGTGGATTGCCGAACAGAAACCCGACATCGTCGCGTTGCAGGAACTGAACGGATTCAAGCAGGGAGCTCTCGAGAAAATCGCCAAAAAATGGAATCATGACCACGCCATCATGCTTAAGGAAAAGGGCTTCCCGGCGGGGCTAACGGCCGATTCTGAGATCACCGTCATCGAGAAACGCCTCGAGGGAATGTGGCACGGTTATCTGCACTGCAAAATCAAGGGGGCGCACATCTTTGTCGTGCACCTCTCCCCTTTCCGGCACGCCTTCCGAATGAAGGAGGCCAGCCTGGTCTGCGCGAAGGCCAAACCGCTCCTCGAAGCGGCCAAACTCGATGAGACGAGTTTTCTCAGGATGGAGTTCCAGGTTTAAGGCGGCGATTCGCTCGCGCAGTTCCGCCAGACATCTCCGCGCTTCGGCTTCACTCTGGAAGCCGAGCACGAAATCATCGGCATAGCGCACGATAATCACGTCGCCCTTGGCCTGGGTTTCCCTCCATTTCTCGATCCTAAGATCGAGGACGTAGTGCAGGTAGATATTGCATAAGAGCGGGGATAAACTCCCGCCTTGTGGCGTGCCTTCCTGCGAGCGCTGGTACGCCCCGTCTTCCATCACTCCGACTTTGATTCATAGACCGTTCCGAGGACTTCGGTGGTGGCCCGTTGCACGATCTTGTCTTCAATGACGGGGATCGCAATGGGTCGCCGGGAGCCATCGGCTTTCGGGATGTAATGTCTCTTCGCGGGGCGGGGATGGTAGCTTCCGCGGTGCAGTCTCTCTGAGAGATCCTGCAGCCTGGCTTCCAGCCCAACTCCGTAGTCATGCCAGCTTTGTTCGTCGATGCCCGCAGCGGCCTTACGGTTTATCCCGTGGTAGGCTTCGCGGAGTCGGTCCACATCGCAGACATGGTGCCAGAGGTTGGTCAGTCTTTGCTTCCGGTTCTTGCGAACCGCTTGTCGTATCCTATCCAACTCGGGTGACAGTCTTCCCCGGCTCTGGGTCCGGCGACTGGTGGGTTGGACAGGATTGCCTTTGGTCACCCCCCTTTTCTCCACTGGATCCTCTGTCTGACGTTGCAGCCAGATTTCGTTCTCCAGCTTCTCCGATACTACGGGGCTGTCCGACTTCTCATCTTCGTTCATCATCTTCTTACTCTCTGGGGATTCGAGATGCGGACCCGGGCTGCCATTGCCCGGGTCAAACATGAGATTTGATTCGCTGCCGCTCACCCCTCGCGGGGCCACCCTCCGGGTGCTCTATGTCCGCTGCGCTCCCATTCCCGTTTTCCGTGTGAGAAGCGTCCCAGCATGCCATGGTTCTCCGACCGCGCGGGAGCCGACAACATCTCGCCAGGGCGATGCTGTCGGTGTGGCCTTCCGCTCGCCATTAGGGCGTCTCGGCCTCCCGAAGGAATTTTCGCGGCTCAATCACCCGGCCTGCTGGTTCCCCTGTCAACGCTTCAAGTGCGCCCTCACGGACGCACTCTCATGACTCGGGGTCAGCGTGAGTGACTAATTCTTCACTGTGGGACTCTTTCATTCCTTACTTCTCACCGGCTTTTAACGGCGCTATCAATGGCTCCCTGATCATCTTCTGGTCGCAGCGAGAATAAGAAGCGGCTGAAAATCAAACTCACGACAATCCTCGCTAATGATAAGGGCTAGCTTGATCGACCTGAACAACCACTGCCAAACCAATACTCGGCATGGCAGAATGGGACAGGTAATCTCTGAATCAAGCTCCCAACCCCAAAGGCCAATTCCAAATGAACTCTGCCAAAATATGGAGGATGACCTCTTTCAGAAACTAAAGGAAAAGGTGCAAGAACGGACATGGTTGAGTAGAAGCGCGAAGCCATTCTCAAACGAGAATTCGGACCCCAGCGAACCACGGTGCTTCGATCGCCGCGACACCTCTTCACCATCCCCATGAGCAAGACCATAGGTATTAATTGAACCGGAACCATCGCCGAGGCGGTAGTGACCGGCCTTTGTAACAAAGCCGAACCTCCAGCGAGAATCGTGCTTTCGCCGCGCAATCAAAATCGAGCCAAGCAGTTGGCTGAACACATTCAGAATGTGGAAGTGGCCGAAGACAACCAGGCCGTTCTCCGCGAAAGTGGCATCATCTTCATTGCCGTCCCTCCGCAGATCGTGGAGCACGTTTCGACACCTCTGACATTCTCGGAGGATCATCAAATCCTCAGCTTTGTTTCAGGACACTCCATCGAAAAGCTTCAATCTCTGGTGACACCAGCAAAACGAATTGCCCGCATGATCCCCCTCCCCTCCATAGCTCGGCATGAAGGCCCCATCATCCTTTCACCTCCGTCTCCGGGAATCGCAGCCTTATTTCAAGAGACGGGGTCCCTCGTTGAAGTCGAACAGGAAACGGAACTCGAAACCCTCTGCGCTGTCACCGCATTGATGGCACCCTACTTTGGTCTTTTGGAGCGATGCGTCGATTGGCTGGGTATCAATGGTGTCAAGAAATCCAATGCCATGGACTTCACAGGGGCCTTGTTCCATGGACTGGGGCAAACCCCTGACGCTTCACCAGGCAAAGATTTTGCGCAACTTTCAATCGAACATGCGACCCCCATGGGTTTCAACGAACATGCCTACCGGGAGTTGAAAAAAATCGGCTGGTATGACGACATCTCAAAAACCCTCGATCTCATCAGTAATCGCCTCGCAGGGAAGGCCGCTTTTAAAGATGGGCTCGAACGACCAGACTACACTAAATCAAGTTAGATCCACCAATAGCTGCTCCGCGATGTCGCGAGAGGACAGGGCGGGTTCGCCTTCGATAGTTTTAATATTCATCGTGTTGCTGGGTTGGTTCCGCAGTCAGACATGACCGACATCATATCAGGCTGGTGGACTGCGAGCGCTTCGATCGCCTGGGGGACCCGGTGTCAGCACCACGCCCGGTGCCCGTGGTGCGACTCGATGAGTTGGAAGTTGAGATTGCCCGGGGCGATGCGGTGGCGGTATTTCTTGAGGGATTGATGGACCGGCTTACCTGATTAAAAGCATGGGAGACGAAGATTCTCGTGGAGGCGGACTGGAGTGATGCGGAGCGCTATACGATCCTGTGGGACGGGCAGGAAGACGCGATGATCGGTTCTGGGTTGCCGTGTGGCGGTGAATCTGGGACAACACAGTTCGTATGAAAGTGAAATTAATAACGCGAATACTCGTCATTTTTGGATCCCTGATGATCCTGACGGACCTGGCGAATTTCTTCCCTGAAAAAGCGGGAGCCTACGCAGTTGCAGGGGCAATCCTCGTCGCTGCGGGGATTCTGGTGCGTGCTGAAAATTAGCTCTGTTGGCGCAGCCCCCCTTCTCTCCCCTCTCTGGGAGTTTCAACGACGCAACACGCTCCCCACCTCAAAAAAATGCCTGGCAACCCATTCATGTCGGGTCATTTGATGCTACCTTTCCTGCTGTGATTCGCAGATGGGACGCGCAACCAACGGATGCTATCATGATGGTCGGATGAAGAAAGATCCAGAAACCTCCGAGCAGGACACATCAAGTTTCTGGACGTTTCCTAACGTGCTCTGCCTTGCCCGGTTCATGGGATCATTTATCCTGCTGCCGATCGCCCTGGCAGACATGCCGTATTGGTTTGTGAGTGTCTATTTATTGCTCATCACTTCCGATCTCGTAGATGGACCCATCGCGCGCAAATTCCATCAACGTAGCAACACCGGAGCCCACTTGGACAGCATTGCCGACATCACCTTGAATGCGTGCTTGCTGGCAGGAGTCGCGATCCTCTGCGGGAAGAATTTGCAACATGAACTCCTCTTGGTGGGCTTTGTGATCGGAAGCTATTGCCTCTCGCCGGCATTCGGGTTCTGGAAGTTTCGTAGGCTACTTTCATACCACACTTACGTTGCCAAATCCTCCCAGTGGCTTGCCATGCTGGCAGCAGTCAGTCTCATCCTCGAATGGTCCGTATGGCCGCTTCGAGTCGCGTGCATCGCAGCCATCCTCGGCAATCTCGAAGCCATCGCCATCACCGCAGTCCTAAAGAAATGGCAAACCGACGTGCTCTCATTCTTTCGCGTCTGATCGCCCCGTTGACCCGCCCTTCGCTCCTGCAAGCATTACCCTTTCCTTTTCAGGGATGCTCACGTTTAGGGATCTTCCAGAAAAAAGCACCAAAGTCACAGCAGGGCATATTGCGAGGGTCGTCGACAGCCAAAAACAACCCGTGCCAAACCAATCCTTGGCATCACGAGGTGGATGGCTACGCTCCAAGATCATGAATCTCCGGCTTGAAACGCCCTGCCTGCCAATACTGGCCGCTCGCTTTTTCATCTAATTCTCAGTCTCACCGTTCCCCTGTTCACCCCCTATCCTCTTCCCCCCGCAATCTCCTTTCCACCCTCTCCGATCTCCTCACCGACGCCCTCCAAGCAGGATATCCAAAGAGCAAATCCAGCAGTCGAAAGAAACAATTTGAAATGATCATGAAACTTCCAACTCTGACGCTGGTTCCCGCCTTGCTCCTCCTCATCGTCCCACTTGCGGCCGCCGCGCCCGAGCCCTTTGACCGCCTGACCTTCCACGCACCACCGAAGCCCCTATCCGGGAAAGCCGTGACCGAAGACTGGCCGCGCTTCCTGGGTCCGCGCCATGACCTTCATTCCAAGGAAACCCGGCTCCTAAAGTCTCTACCAGCCGCGGGCCCGAAGATGGTGTGGGAGGTGTCCCGGGGAGGCGGCCATGCTCCACCTGTCGTCTCAGGCGATCGCCTCGTGATGATCCATACCCTGGAGGATCGCGAGGTGATCGAATGCCTTCACCCCGAAACCGGCCGTCGTCACTGGAAGTTCGACTACCCGGTCACCTTGAAAACGAGCTACGGCACCAAGGATGCCCCGCGCTCCGGACCCGTAATCGACGGCGATCTGGTCTTCACAGTCGGAGTGCGTGGTGACCTTCACTGTCTCTCCCTGACCACCGGCCAGCTCATTTGGAAGAAGAATCTCGACGAGGCATACGGCCCCGCCCCCTTCTTCTTCGGACGGGGTGGTTGCCCTCTCGTCCACGGCGACCAACTCATCGTCAATATCGGCGGCCGGTTCTGCGTGGGTGGCTTCGACAAGCGGACCGGCAAACTGATCTGGACCACGAAGCACGAATGGCACGCCAGCTACGCCTCACCGGTGCCGGCTACGATCCACGGCAAGGACCGCGTCCTCGTCTTCGCCGGTGGCATGACCGATCCCCCCGCCGGTGGCCTGCTCAGTATCGACGCGAAAACCGGCAAGGCGGAGAGCACCTTTCCCTGGCGGGCGCAGATGTATACCTCGGTCAATGCCGCCTCGCCGGTCGTCATTGGCAATGCCGCCTTTGTCACCGAGGGCTATACCGAGGGCGGCGCCATGATCGACATCGCTTCCGATGGCAGTACCAAGCTGCGATGGCAGGCGCGACAATTCAGCAGCCAATTCACCACCCCGGTCGCCCACGAAGGCTACCTTTATGGGGTGTCGGGCACCGGCGGAACCGAGATGGTCTGCTACGAGATCGCGACCGGTCGAGAAATGTGGAGGGACGGCATTGCTCTTGAAGGCGCGCGCCTCGGACGGGCCAGCCTGCTCCACATCGACGGAGCCTTCCTGTGCCTCGGAGCCCAGGGGACCCTGCTCTGGCTCGACCTTAGCCCGAAAGGTGCCAAGATTCTTTCGCAGGCGCAGCTCTTCCTGGCGCCGGAAACCTGGGGCGTTCCCGTGGTGTCACGCGGACTACTCTACATCAACCAGAACGCCATGGGCACCCGCCTGGTGTGCTACGATCTACGGCAATAGACTAAGACGGAGCGGCACAATCGATCTGTCAGCGTAATACGAAGAAAAGCCTCCGAGCGCATTCCAGATTTTCAACGCCCCGCCTCACACCCTCATTTCATCTGACAATCGTGATCCAAGAGTGAAGAATTCAAACCTAATTGCCCTATCAAAACCATGATCCGCACCCTGCTCCTCTGCGTTGCCTTGTTCAGCAACTATACCGCCCGGGCTGAACCTCCCCAGGCACCCCCCCTCCGCATCCTCACCTATAACGTCCTCTACGGATTCAACCATGGCAAGGCCCCGGAGATCGGCGCGAAGTGGATCGCCGATCAGAAACCCGACATCGTCGCGTTGCAGGAACTCAACGGATTCAAGCAGGGAACTCTCGAGAAAATCGCTAAGAAGTGGAACCATGACCACGCCATCATCCTTAAGGAAAAGGGCTTCCCGGTGGGACTGACGGCCAATTCTGAGATCACCGTCATCGAGAAACGCCTCGACGGAATGTGGCACGGCTACCTGCACTGCAAGGTCAAGGGAATGCACATCTTCGTTGTGCACCTTTCCCCTTCCCGGCACGCCTTCCGAATGAAGGAGGCCAGCCTGGTTTGCGCGAAGGCCAAACCGCTCCTCGATGCCGGCGAATCAGTCTTCCTCGTCGGAGACTTCAATTGCAACTCCCCTCTCGACCAAAAGTGGCTCGACGCCCGACCAAAGGATAAAGAGATCATCGACGAAAAGACCGCCAAGCGCCGCGCCGGAAACTCCGATCCGGACTCCGCCGTCATGTCCCAATTCCTCGACCTCGGGCTGATTGACCTCGTCCATGCCAAGCAACCTACCGCCGAACTTCAGCGAGGCACCTTCGCCACCCGCCTGCTTCCGAAGTATCGGACCGACGAACAACGGAAACACAAAGCCTGGCGCATCGATTTCATCCTCGCCGACCCCACCCTTGCCAAACGCTGCTCGTCCGCCCGCATTCCCCGCGACAAGGAAGTCGATCTCATTTCAGATCACTATCCGGTCGAAGCGGTGTTCGCAAAGTAGTTGCAGGCCCGAGAAGTTGCCGGGGAGTGAGCGCAGGGCGTATTTTCCGGAAGGATCCTTCACCGAGAGCCCTTTGGTTCCGAGCATCGCAATCCCGTAGACAATCGCTTGTATCTCATCCCTGGTGCCCTGTAGGATGACTTTTTTTCCCTCCTTGCTCTTTGATCCCCGATTCACATTCAGCACAAAAAAAAGAAATCGTTTTAGAGGGAGAAAGCCCTAAAAAAAAAGCAAAGAGCCTGAACACTTCAGTTTCCGCCCTCACTCAAACGAAAGGATTGAAAAAGCCAACTCTTGGCAGTAGCAGTCATAGATGGGCATTGAAATCAGCTACCGAAACCTCTCGAATCATGGATCCATGTTGCAGGATGAAGTTCGCTGCAAAGCCTTTCGCGATGCCTTGTTTGAGGTGGTTACACCTGATTCCGTGGTGTTGGACATCGGCGCTGGCACGGGAATTCTGAGTATATTTGCCGCCCAGGCCGGAGCGAAAAAAGTCTATGCGGTGGAGCGATCGCCGGTGGCTCAGTGTGCCAGGCAAATCATTTCGGACAATGGTCTGAGTGATCGTATCACCGTGCTACAGGGTGAAATGGAGGACCTGGAGCTGCCTGAGAAGGTTGATGTCATCGTGTCCGAATGGCTGGGCGGGTATGGCGTGGATGAAAATTTACTGCCGATTGTGATTCAGGCCCGAGACCGCTGGCTGAAGCCCGGCGGAATTATGATTCCGGGCACAACCACGTCCTGGATGGTTCCGGCCTACGACCAGTATCTGCAGGAAGAAATTGAATTCTGGTATAGTCGGCCCTACGGCGTGGATCTTTCGATTATGGGCGATGACACACAGCGACGCTCCGAACCCAGCTGTCATCACATCAAACCAGAAGATCTGGCCTGCGAGGCGCAGCTGATGTGGACGGTCGATAGCCATACCTGCACAGCGGCCCAGTCCGGTGGGACCTTTGAAGCAAAGCTTGATTTCATCTCTGAATGTGAAGGTGAGATCAATGCGCTGGCAGCCTGGTTTGAAACGAAGTCTGCCAGGACCGTGAAGCTGTCCAATGCCCCGGCTTGCCCGGATACGCATTGGGGACGGACGGTGTTTCCCATCGGCGAGACCGTACACGTGAGGAAAGGCACCCGCATCAAGGTTCACTTTGTGCATGAGCCCTATGGCAAGGGACACTCCAATGCCAAATGGACCGTAGAAATAGAGGGCTATCGTTTCCAATCTGAAGATACCACATTGTTGACCGGTGATTTTTCGTAGCCCTCAAATCCCACCCCCCCCGCATCCCTCCCCCGTCTATAAAAAGGGCCCCAACAACAACACACACCCGCCGATGTTCTCACGTTGAGCATTTTCCGACTCCCCCTGACTACCTCATGTTCATCATCAGGACCGGCGCGACACCGGTCATCATTGCTACGCGCGACGGGGTGCACGACGGCGCGGCACAGCGGGCGTTGCTGAACAACACGCCGCGCTTTGTCAGACGGTCGAGATTCGGAGTGTGAACGTTCTTTTGTCCGCCGAGGCAGTTAATCCAGTCGTTGAGGTCGTCGACTGCGATGAACAACACGCTCGGGCGGGCCGGCGGAGTCGCGCTCGCGGGTGGCGCAAAGGCGGCCACTGCCACGAGACACAGCGCCATTGAGATTCTCATAAAATCGCTCATTCCGTTTTGTAGGGCCACGGTCTGACTTTGGCGCGCACGGCCCATTTTTCCCATTTGGCGAGCAGCTGCTCGACCTTCTTGGGATTCTTGTCCGCAGCGTTCTGCAACTCCGCGCGGTCAGCTTTTACGTTGTAGAGCTCCCAGGCAAAGTCCTTGACCTCGCGACCGGCTTGCCCCTTGCAGACCAATTTCCAGTCACCGTCACGAATCGCGCAATTGAGGTGATGCTCGAAGTAGAGAGCGTCGCTACGCTCAAGCGACTTACCGGAGAACGTCGGTCGCAGGCTCACGCCCTCGACCGGAATGATCTCGTGCTCGCCAAACTTCTTGGGATACCCCCCACCGGCCACGTCAACACAGGTCGCCATGATGTCGATCACGTGTCCCGGCTGATGCTCCAGTTTGCCGTTGCGCGACGGATCAATACCATTGGGCCAGTGCACGATCAACGGCGTGGAAATACCGCCTTCGTGGGCAAAGTGCTTGTATTCCCGAAACGGCGTGTTGGAAACATTGGCCCAGCCCCGGCCGTAGCCGATGAAAGTATCTTCCGGACCGGCCATGACACCGGGTCCCGTCTTCAATGGCCGACCATCGCGCGTCTGCATCGGTGGCCAAATTTGTCGCTGCAGATCGTCCGGCCCCATGGGCTTCAAGTCGGTGGCATAGCCGTTCTTGGGCGTGTGGCGGCCGTAACCTTCGGCGCACCCCCCATTATCCTGCAGGAAGAAAATGAGCGTATTGTCCAGTTCACCCTGACGCTTCAATTCCGCGACGATGCGACCGATGCCTTGATCCATCGAATCGATCATGGCCGCGTAGACTTCCATGTTGCGCGCTTCCCACGGCTTGTCCCCCACCTTTTCCCAGTCGGCGGACTGTGGCGAGAGCTTCGTGTCTGCCGCAACCAGCTCCAAGGTTTTCATCTTCGCCAAGCGCGCCTCGCGAACCGGAGTAAAGCCCTTGTCGTACTTGCCCTTGTATTTCGCGATGTCGTGCGGCAGGGCGTGCATCGGCCAGTGCGCCGTGGTGTAGGCAGTATAGAGAAAAAACGGCTTCTCAGGTGACTCGTCGGCGTGCTGTTTGAGGAAGGTGACGGCATTGTCGCTGATCGCGTCGGTATAGTAGTAGTTCTTCGGCCTGTACTTCGGGTCGTTCATTGGCGTGATGTAGGTGTTGCCTCGACACAGCGTCGCCGGATCGTAGAAACTACCCGCGCCCGTGATTGTTCCGTAGAACTTCTCGAAGCCACGTTGCATCGGCCAGTTATCCTTTGGGCCATCCGGGCCGACGTGCCGCGTGACGTGCCATTTTCCGGCCATGTAACGACGATACCCCGCGGTGCTCAGCGCCTCGGCGATCGACACCACATTGCGCCCCAGTTCGCCACGATAGCCCGGCAGCTTTTTGTCGCCGGTCATCAGTCCGATGCCCGCCTGATGCTGATACACCCCGGACAGCAAGGATGCGCGCGTCGGACAACACCGTGCGGTGTTGTAGAATTGCGAGAACCGCACTCCGTGCTTGGCAAGCCGATCAAGGTTGGGCGTGTTGATCTCACCCCCGTAGCAACCGAGGTCGGAGAAGCCCATGTCGTCGGACATGATCAACACGATGTTCGGAGCGTCGGCCGCCCGAGCGCTGTTTGTCCCGCACAGTAAGAGTGCAGTCAGAAGTGGTTTGATTTTGTTTGATAGGTTCATGGTTAATCTCGTTTCTTAATCACCGCCGCTTTAATCAGTTCCCGGGCTGCGATGGTTTCTTCACTCTGCGGGGCGAGTTCCTTGAGCTTCCGGTAGACCTGGCCCGCACCGGGCAGGTCGCCTTCGTTGAGCTTAACTTTGACCTGGGTCATGATGAGGACGCGGCGCTGCCCATCATTCATCTCTGCCTCGAGCATCTGCTCGGCGAGGATGGCTGCTCTCGGGTCGCCCAAATTGGCGTAGACGGCGATCACGCTGACCATGAACTCCGGATCGAGACGCAACATCGGCCAGGTGACCAGCGAGGACTCGATCAGACCCAAGGCATGCGAGCGGTCGTTGGCCGAACCTTTTGCCATTCGCCGAATCCGCATCCGTGCCTGCTCGACATTCTCCTGTTCCACATCCGACAAGGGCCATCCGCCGCGGTGCAGCTTAATCAGCAAGGCTTTCGCTTCCTCGCGCTTCCCTTCTGCCAACAAGGCACCTGCCTGGAGACGGATGCTGGCGATGTCGCCCGCGGTCAAGGAGCGGACGAACTCTTTAGGGAAACCGACGTGCAGCCCTCTGGCAGTCTCGTCGAGTCGCTGAGGGTCTCTTCGCTGTCGAGCGTTGAGATAAGTCAGCGTCACCGGATGCACGCCCGGTTCGAGATGCACTGTGCCGTGTTTTACTTCCTTGGCGGCTTTTCCCTGCCCCTCGTTATGAACCACGATTTCCGAACCGACCACCAGCTGGCTAATGTTCTCGTACGAATGCAACGAAAACGTGTAATCACCCGCCTTCTCGACCTTCAGATAGCCGGTGGCCTTCACGCCAGAGGGGTGAGCGGTCCACTGATCAGAGCCGTCCTCCATTCTGGTAGACTTCCAGTAGGGAAGCAGAGCATCACTGAGATACGCCTCGTCAATGGAAGTGAGATGAGGCTGTCCACCTCTAAAACGTGCGTCGAGTACGCGGATACCATCCTCGTTCGGGGGCGTTAGCTTCCATGTGGTGCCACTGAGATGCTCCTGGTCAATGTGCCTGATGACCCCCTGTGCGTCCGGTTTCAGCGCATCGAAGTCCGGCAGTTTCTCCCACAGGCCATCGTAACTGGCAACCTTCATTCCTGGCTCTTGGCAGGCCTTGGTGGTGTAGAGCCCGACCGGATAGTTTTCAAAACCAATCGCCGGGCGGTCCGGGCCTTTCCCGGGTGGTAGCCAAGCGACCGATTTGAAGCGCCCGGTACCCAAAAGGGCAAAGCGCTCGCCGTCTTTGCCGGTTTCACTCGCCCATTTTTGGGCATACCCCTTGCCTGTGTGGATAGAAACCAACTCTTTGCCGTCGCGACTGTACATCACCTTGAGCGCGTGATCATCGGCGTCGTACACGCTCCGCCGCGGGACCATCGTCTGTTTCTTTCCCGACGCCAGGTCCCATTGGTTGATGAAACCCTCCTGGCTTCCCGAAGCGAGTCGTTTGCCATCCGGCGAGAAGGCCAGTGACAAGACCCGACCCGGCATGCCCTCGGAGAACTCATCAAGATAGGGGATAGAGGAGTTCTTCTCTACAACGATATCTTCGGCGCGGGCGACACGGGAATCGAGCGGGCGCAGCGTCTTGCCGGTGCTCGCGTCCCACAGCCGAATGTGGGTCTTGTCGATTGCGCTGGCGATGCTCTTGCCGTCCGCAGAGTAGGCCACAGCTTCGACTGGCCCGGAATGTCCGGCGAGCGTCAGTAGTTTTTTACCGGAGGACGAATCCCAGACCTTAACCGTCCGGTCATGACTGGCCGACGCCAGCCGTGTGCCGTCCGGCGAAAAGGCCAGCGCGGTCACTTCCCCGTCGTGCCCGACGAATGAGTGGAGCACCTTCCTGTTGATAAGATCCAGCAGCGTAATACGATAGTCCGCGCTGCCCACTGCGAGCCGCTTGCCGTCTGGCGAATAGGCAAGTGATACGAGGGCAACGTCACCGATGCGGATCGTTTGCGCTGAATCGGCTGTGTTTCCCTCCTTTACTGCTATTGTCTTATCGACGTCCCACAAGCGGACGCTGCCGTATTGGTATCCCGATGCGAGTTGCTTACCGTCAGGTGAGAAGGCGAGCGAGCGAGCCGCATCCCAAATGGGATACACAATCTCATATTGTTTCGTGACGACCAATGGGCTGCCGGCCTTCAATATTTTGAGCCGCGGGCCGTAGGTGGCGACGCTATACCTCAAATCTGACGCCAATATGACAGGAGACGCCAGCGCCCCAAGATTCGACCAGGGATTGGGCTGAAACAACCAGGTGATGCGGTTCTTGCCGCCTTTTTTCAGAAGCTTGGCCGGGATGACGATGTTTTCATCCGGCCATTGCCTCATGCGCCCGAGCGGCTCGCCGTTAATCCAGACGTGGTCGGTCTGGTCTTTTTGCCAATGTTGGGTTTTTATGGGCGTGCCAGCCTTAAATATGAGCTGGTTGCCGTCCCAGGCCGCGGGCAGATCGAAGTCCCGGGCCAACCAGAACCCCCTGTTGTTTTTGAATGGGATATGCCAGCCGTCGCCTAGCATTTTCTGCAGCGATGTGCGCCCGCGGATAGGCGAGTATGACCAATTGTCGTCATAAAGGTCATAGCCGATCCGGTGGCGCGGCCGCTCGATGGGCGACCATTCCAACTCAGCCGTCAGTGCGGCGAGCTTATCGCTGTCTCCAACATGACGGCCCTCGCGGGCCTCGGCAAATTGCCAGGAGTCGACCATGTCGACGGCCGGTTTGGTCTGCTGAAATTTCTCGAGCAGCGCCAACGCAGATTCCGTGTCGCCGCGGACGGACAGCATAATATCCGAGAGCGCCAACGCGGCCGTTCTCCACTGAGAGCTGCCGGCGGGAGCACGCTCGAGCTCGGCGGCCAGGAGCTTTTCGGCGGCAGCGTAGTGAGCGCGGCTCGGTCCGCGTTCCGTGCGACTCAAATTCTGCGCGATTCGCAGCAATTCGCCGTACGGATACGCGGCGATCAAGTCATCGACCCGTGCGGCCAGCACATCGCCACTCCGTTTACGGGCGTAGCTGTGCTTCTTAACGGCATCATCAAAGATCTGGATACGTGAGACAAGAGAAACGCCTCGGTCCTCTGTGGTAGGACGCTTCCAAGTGGCAGAGTCCAGGGTGCCCTCGTCGAAGCCATTTCTAATACTGGCGTTATTCAACCACTCGTAGTAGTTGACCAGATCGTCCACCGGCACCCGCTCAAGCCTGCCTTCCTCCGCAAATTCCCAAATCTGCGCCAACAGAGGATTAAAAGATGGTTGGTTTACGTCGTGCCTCCACGCACCGGTAGTTATATCCTGACTCGATTGATTCATTAAATTACCTTTAGCCCAATCGTCCACACTCATCTGAACCGCGACCTCGCCGTCGGCGCGGGCGATCACCTTGCCGCCCGGGGCATCCAAGACCTCGAGCTGCACCTTCCTGATGCCACCTCGCAGGAAGAGCTTGCGGATCTGTTTGCCTTCGGCCGTGCGGCCGTCGTCGAATCGCCAGCGATAGACGGCGTCGGTGGAAGCACCCGGGGCATGGGCGCTGAAGCGATACCAGTTCAAGGCATACTTGGGATAGCCAATGCTGGGATAGACCCCACCTTGATGGGCGAGCTTATACCAATTGAACGTGGCGCTCGAGTCTTTCGCACGATGTTCCAGCGGCGCGGTCATCGTATCCGCCAGCGGCTCCCAGACCATGTAGTTCCCGGATGTGCCTTCGTTTGTTTGGCCAAATGGCTGATAGCCTATATATTTATTTCCGTTAAGATCCTTCAAGGTCGGATTCTTCCACCACAGCCCGGCCCAACCGGCATGCCCGGTCGGGCCATATTGCAAGAGCTCGATACGATGTTGTCCTTTTTCTATTTTTAAATTGAGAAGTCGCCCCGATTTTGACCCCGGCGTCGAACTTCCATCTCGAAACGAGGCGACCAAGTGGCCGTCCAGCAGCACATAGCCTCCAGGCCCGGACAAGCAGAAGAACTTGTAAGAATCGGTTGCCGGAATATGAAAGGTGCCGCTGATTCGCCTAAGCGTTGCCGACTGGGAGCCCACCACCTCGTGCAGGGTGACCGGCTCCGAGCCGTTTTTCCCAAACGAAGGAGAGAAGCTGTGCATGACGCGTGACGGCCTGAGCCACCCCGTTCGAGTGGCATGCCTCGCCACAGCACGCGACTTCGGAACGCCTCTTCCCACGATTTCCGCGGATCCCCACAGCTTTTCAAAGCCGGCGAGTGTTTCGAGCTCGGGATTGTAGCGATCGAGCTGGCGGGCCTCTTCCATAATTTCCGCCTGCGCCATCCAAGCGAGTGGCGCCGGTTTCTTTGCCTCGTCGAGCAGGTAGACCCAATAGTCCTCCTCGCCGCTGGACGAGTCGAACATGATCGTCATCGGTATCGATTTGCTCGCCCAGACAACGCGGCAACCGACCCGCTCGCCGTTTGCTCGATACACGACGGGAATCAGCCGGCTGGCATCACGCCCGGGGAGACAAATCGTCGCGCGTGCAACCTTGGGGTATCGGGTAATGAAACCCGCTTGACCTACGTTTTTGGTGTGATCACTAGGAGTCACTTCAAGTTTGAGCGTCTTGGCGCCGGACGGGATGGCCACCAAGCTGGAATGATGATCCGCGAACTGCGCGTCGTGACCGACAACTTCAACTCCCTCTTGAATGTCGACCTCTCCGTCTTGCCAGCCTATCATCCCCTTCTGCCAGTACCTTGCGTCGATACGTTCTGGCCTGACCTCCTTACCGTCGATGAAGACCTTGGTGCCCGAGCGCCCCCTCCAGGTGAAAAATTGATACTCCGGTTTCAGGGCAACGGTCACCGAGCCCTTGAGCTGCAATATCGGGCCGCCCTCCCTTTCCGTCAGTCCACCGTAGGCATTTGCGGACTTCTTTTGGTACGCCTCCCATGCGGCCACTGAGAGAAAATGTTGTGGCTTTAATTTTGCTTGCTTCAACTTAGCGATCGTCGTCGCCTTCTCCTTCGGATCGCGGACGTCGGTCTGCATGACCTTTTTACTCAGCGGATCAAAGGCAAGCCCGTCCGTGGTTTCGAGCGGCTTCAAATCGGCGAGATACACCTGCGGCGGCATCCGCAACAAGGCGGCCTTAACATCCACCTTGACCGGGGCGCGCAACTCGGAGTTCTCCACATGCCAGGGAGCCGGCGACGCTGCCGGCTCGGTTTCAGCCGAGAGTGGCGTCGTGCAGCACAGTAGGAGTGTGATTAGCAGCGGTTTGATTTTGTGTTGAATATTCATTTCCTTAGTTGCCTTTCTACAGTCCCTTCTTCGCTTCCATGGCGATCATCTCGGCGGCTAGTGAATTCAGGTCGATCTTGCCATCCTGGCCGGTCATCTTCTTCGGTAGCTCCACGTCGTAAATCAGCGAGAACAAAATCAGGCCTTGAAGATCTTGTAAGAACGGTCCCGGGTATCCTCCTGGAACAGAAAAGACTCCCCTCTCCCCGACTAGCTCAGGCACCTTGGGCAGCGCCCCCGCTTCGAAGCGGCGCCGCATCTCCGTATCGACGCGGCCGGAATACCAAAAGTGAATCTTCTTGCCCGGAAACGCCTTGCGCATCGGCACGACAACGGTCGCATAGAATCTGGTGCGAACCGCATCGCCCGTTTTGTTCAGTCTGTCGAGATCCCGACGGACGGCATCGGCCGAGGCCGGCAGATGGATCAGAAGCTGTGCCTCTGGATTTCGCGCCAGCGCGTACTCAAACCATTCTTTGTAATGCTTGAGCTCTCCCGTTTCTTTCTGATGATAGGTCAGGCCCAAGAGATCAAATTTTTCCGTTTCGAACAACGCTTGGAGCTCCTTGCTACCCGAGGCCCTCAGAAGTTCCACGGCGACTCCGGGCGCACCGTCGTGCGGGGACTTCACAAAGGTAGTCATCTTGTGGTCCGTAATGCCTCCTTTTTCCGCAACGGGCCCGATTGCCTCAGCCAGCGGGGTGAGGAATTTATGTCCAAAGAAGAGGCAATTGAGCCCCTTCTTCGGTGCAGCTGGCACCGTATATCCCCATGGACGATCCCAGGTTTCCAAGGTGAAAATATTTGGCCCGTCTCCCGTCAATGCTTCTGGCGCAGGCGGGCGATGATCGGCTTCGTGTTTGAGCGCTTCCGCAGCGATCGCGGCGAGATCTACCTCGTAGCCCAAATCGAAATCCGTCAGCGCAAGATCGACATCGTAGATGAGCGAGAGGGCAAACATCGCATTGAGATCAGCGAGGACAGGCCCCGGTTGGCCCGCCTTGGTAAGAAATACACCCTCCTCCCCAACGAGCGAGTCGATCCCCTCAAGCTGCTCTGCATCGAACTGAGACTTGATCTCCGAGGCCGTCTGGCCGTAGTAGGCACAGGATACTCGGTTGCTCGGATAGCGCTCCCTCAGGGGCGCGACGATCACTTTAAAAACGCTCTTGTGAAACTTGTTACTGTTGTAGCTCAACCTCTTTACGTCTCGGACAGGGATATTCAGCGGAGCGGGGATTTGAATCAGGAACTGCATCTTGGGATTGATCGCCAAGGCCTGGTCCATGATCTCGAAAAACTGCTCTCGCTTCCCAAGGATCGTTCTCGAAAAGGGCAGCGCGAGCAAATCGACGCGCCCACCTGAAAGCGCCTCTTTGATCTGGGCAGCTCGCTTCTCTTTGTCCGGGTCGAGGGCGAACGCCACCTGCGAATGGTTCGACACCCCGGCCATTTTGGCGACAGCCGGCAGCCGGTCATGAATGCCCGCAAGCGGTGATTCCGACTCGTGGGGGACCTGCGGCGCGAAGAAGACACAGTTGAGTCCTGACTTGGACGTGGTGTCCTCGGCGTAGGTCTGAACAGCGAGAGCTAGAAATAAGCCGGTGAGAATGAGTTTGAGTCGAGTCATGGGAGAGCGTCTGATGTTTGTGTTGTGTCTTGTCACCGAGCCCGGTGGCCCGGTCTCCTTCATTCCGCTTTGGCCACGGCCCGGTAGAGCAGTCCCCCACTCCTTGCAAAATACTCGATGCTGCCGTTCTCCTGAACGAAGAGCTTGCCGCCATCGCCCATCCAAATGGAGTCATACTCCCTGCCGATCTCACCGCCAAATGACAAGGCGAAGGCGGTCTTTCCGTCCGACACATAGCCCCCGACATAAGCCGGCACGGACACTCCTGGAGAGAAGGTAATCTGACTGACAACGCGCTCGCATCCAGGATCGATCATCTTGCCGTCCACGCACACGTGCCAATGACCATCGTCAACAAAGGCAGCCCAAGCCAGCCCCTTGCCGTCCGGGCTGAATACGAGTGAGCCCTGCTGGACATTTTCGTAGGGTCCCAATTCTTTGCCGCCCTCGACCACGAAGTGCTCTAAACCGCGCCGAGCACCGTAGGCGAAGCGAGATCCGACCGGCGAGAAACGCAGATCGTAGATCTCATCAAACTTGGCACCTTCGGCACCGTCCAGAACGACGAAGTTCTGGTTCCCATCCCCGGCAACGTAGGCCATGGACTTCTTGTCAGCACTAAAGATCACGCTATCGCCCTTGACCTGCGTATAGGCCTTCCCCTCTTTGCCGTCGATGACGATCCGGGCGGGCGTTTTGGAACCGTCGAGCGTTGATGCGCCGTAAATAACGCGCTCATCCCCGGCGGGAAACATTGTTTCGCCGTGTTGGATCTCGCTATACACCTTACCCGGCACGCCGTTGACCATCATGACCAAATTTTTGTCCGTCATCGACATGCAGGCCCAGGTCGCCCCGGACGGGGAAGCGATCAGGGGGTTGTGGGTATCGCATGGAGGCCATGCCTTCTCTCCGACAAAGGTATGCCACTGCCCGTTTTCGGCAGTGATGTAGACCATTTCACCCGGTCGGGCGGGCGACGCACGCAGGGTGTTCCGCGCGATGGACAACCAGGTCTTCTTGGTGATCGGCTCGTCACCGGGAAGTTGGCGGATGCTTTCTTTTCCCGGCCCGTCCTTGGCGAGGTAAGCAAAGAGCTCACCGCCTTCCGCATCTAACATCCCCCCCATCCGCACCGGTGATCCCGCACCGATCGAGTCGTAGTCCTTGCTCTTGGTCAACTTAATCTCGGTGCCGATGATCCGGCCGCGAAAAGCTGCCATTTTACCAACACCACCCACCTTGGCGCGATAGGCGAAGTAGTCCCCCTCCAAAACGAGATCCCAGATCCCGGGCAGAGCGCTTTTCTCATTCTCCTTGGAATCGATACTGTGATAAGCCCCGTGTGCCCGACCGTTCACCACGACATAGTGCTGGTCGCCCTTGCTGGCAATGTAGGCCAGGTGCGTCTCCGTCCCGCCGGAGCCAAACAGCAAGGCGGTGATGGGCCACCTGTCTGTTGTCATGGCATAAGCAGTCTGTTCGACGCCGTCGAGAACCACCATGCACTCCTCCCCGCGGGTGCCCACGAAAGCATGGTGCTGACCATCTTCGCTAAAAATGGGCGTGCCCTCGGCGATCGCGTCATACACCCCCGGCAGGGGGCGCCCATCGATATTGACCCGCCGCTTTTTGGTCTTCGGGTCAACACTCACAACGAGAACATGATCCCCATCAGGGCTGATCCGAATCGTCGAGGGGACAACGTTGTCGGCCCGTCCGATCACCTTGGCGCCGGCACTCGTCGGAAATGACCAACATAGCGTCGCGGCCAGGAGCAGGCAGCTTGTCGTGTATCGACTCGTTCTCATCATTTCGTCAGTTTCCAATTAGGCCCCGACAGCGACCTTTTTCGGTGCTGCAGCGGACTCCTTCTCTGGGACGTGTTTGAGCAGCAGATCCACGATATCATCCGTCGTCTGACCTTCACTGACAGCAGCGAAGTTCAAGCCCATGCGGTGACGCAAAACGGGATGCACGAACTTTCTCACATCGTCGAAGGTGGCTTCATCCCGTCCGGAGAGACCGGCGTGGGACTTGGCTGCCAGCAGCAGACCCTGTCCAGCCCGCGGACCGCAGCCCCAACGCACCCACTGATTCACAAAGTCGGGCGCCTCGTCGGTATTCGGCCGGGTGGCGCGGGCCAAACGGGCGGCGTAGTTGGCGACCTCAGGACTAACCTTGATCCCACGCACCGCTTTCTGCATCTGGATGATCGTGGCGCCGTCGATGATCTGGCTGAGCTTCGGCAGCGCTTCCAGCGTGGTCGACAACAGGATTTTCTCCTCTTCGCTGAGCGTAGGATAGTCAATCTTGACCAGGAACAGGAAACGGTCCAACTGCGCTTCCGGCAAGGTATAGGTGCCTTCCTGCTCAATGGGGTTCTGCGTCGCCAGGACGAGGAAAGGCTCTGGCAATTTATAACTCTCTCCACCCACGCTCACGTTGCGCTCCTGCATGGCTTCAAGCAAAGCGGCCTGGGTTTTCGGTGGGGTCCGGTTGATCTCATCAGCCAACAGAATGTTGGTGAAAACCGGCCCTTTGGAAAAGGTGAAGTGCCGTTTCCCGTGCTCGTCTTCGTTGAGCAAGGTCGTCCCGGTGATATCCGTTGGCATCAAGTCAGGTGTAAATTGCACCCGGGTGAAATCCAGGGACATGGTTTCGGCAAGGCTGTTAATCATTAGCGTCTTCGCCAATCCCGGCACCCCCTCGATCACCACGTGTCCCCTGGCGAAAAATGCCGTGAGGATCTGGCCGATGACGTCCACCTGGCCAACAATGATTTTCCCGACTTCCGCAGCGATCAATTCGCCCGATTCTTTAAGCTTGGCTATGGCGTCAGCCTGGCTGCCGCTATCTGTCGTATTTGGTGTTGTCATAGTATTGTCTGTCTCCTTTTTGAGGTTTGATGGATTTGATTGTTATCTCTGCTTGGCGGATTCTTCGGCGACGGCTTTGAAATAGTTGCTGACCATGTTTTCGAATCCAGCGGGCACTGTGCCGCCAGTGGTATCGGCTTGGTGAGCGTCTTTATAGGACCCATCGGCGAGTTGCTGCGCACGCAGTTCGTAGGCTCCGGCGAGCGATTTTTCCGCATTGCGCATGTGCTTGATGGCCTCGTTGAGAGTTTGCCTCACATCGACACCTGTCTTGTTGCTCTGGATTTGCTTGAGTCGCTCAAGGGCCCGCTTCAGATCCGTCGTGGGGAGATTGTGGCGATTGAGCGCCAGCAATAGCCCTCGGATGTTCTCTTTACTCTTGTGGTCATCAGCCCCCATCATCTGCTGGAGCTTGTCCAGTTCCTCAGGAGGGAGCTTGCCGATCTCGGCGAACCCGGTCGCAGTCCCGGCCCCCTTGCCCAAGCCGATCGCTGAAGGCGGGGCATTGTCCTCATCGGTAATGCTGCCCATCTCACTGGGAGAGCTCGACATGCGAGGCGGCATCGCTACCTCGTTGTCAGGGATCCCCGGTGCTTTGCCAGCCGCCATCTGGCCATCTGCCTGTCCGGCACGGCCAAGGTTGCCACGGCCTTTCGCTTTGGACAACGGGTTGGGCGTCTGATCGGTCATCTGTCCAGCGGCAGACGCCGAGTCGAGGTTATCCGAAGCGGGCGATCCGGAAGGGGAATTGTGATCCATGAGTTCCGAGCCCGATTCGGGAACGGGTTCTCCCAAATCGTCGAGCCCCCTCGTCAGTTCCGATATACTCAGTGGAAGACTCGCTGGCAACTCACCCAGGTCTGGGATCTTGTCTGAATCCTCAGAGTCTTCGTGCTGCCCAGGTTCCACCAAGGCGCCGCTCATTGGAGGCTGTTGCGCCGTATCAATCTCATGCTTCGTATCTTGCGGTGTGGTGTCGAGATTGTGCGACATATCCTCCTTCGGTTTGTCGCTATCCATTGATGCAAGGTCTGCGACTTCATCGTCATTTTCGAGTCTGTCTTGTATGTTGTGCAGCGTGGCCTCGAACAGTTCGATCTCGGACTTGTCCGCAAAGTCCCAATCTTGGCGTGCGAGGTCCTCAGCCATGTCCTCGAGATCACGCTTTAACGCGAGCTTTTTGATATCGAGATCGCTGAGTTCGTCCTCGTCTTTCTGATTCTCCATTGCCTTGGAAGTGAGCACCTTCCGCAGTTCGTCAAGTTCCGCATTCTCTTCCGCCCACTCTTTGAGTTTTTCGTCGATCTCGGCCTGGGCCAAAGTCGCCGAAGGAGCGGCCTCCTCACGCTTTTCACCAAGCAACTTCGCCAGCTCGTCATCCTCCTCTTTCTCCAACTTTTCGAATTCTCCACCCTTGAGCGCCAGCAATTGGTTGTAGATCATTTCCTGTACGGTATTCAGAACCTTGAATTCTCCAGTGATGCGCTCTTGGTCAAGCGCCACGGGGACAATCTCGGGGGCCTGTCCTGTGGTCAGGTAAACTGCGATTCCCTTGGGGGATTGCGCGGAGCCACCCAGGCAGGCGATCCCGGTGACGGACTGTTCTTCTCCCATATCGAACACAAACGAGGCCGGCAGCGATTCGAGCTTGGCTTTGGAGGACTTGTCCTCGACGGGAAGCGCCAGTTGCGCATCCTTGACATTGGACGCAACGAGCTTCCAGTTCGAGCTATCGAGGTAGGGGCTCTTCTTCTCCTCGGTGTCCTCGCCCACGAGTGCCAGTTTCTCAAGATACGCTTCAGGCTTCCAGCCGTGGGAAGAGTGAATGACGAGCCCGAAATAGCGTGCGGATCGACTCTTGAAGCGGAGACTTTGCGTCTTCTCTTGCTCGAAGGAAGACCCGGGGCCGAAACCATTGGCACGCTTCAATTCGCCGGCATTGAGCCGCACACGCCCCGCGGCAAACGCGCTATTATTCGCTTCAACTGCCTCCATCTCGGCGATGCTCTGCATGCGGACGGCCATTTGGACCCCTTGATCCGGTGCCAACTGCACCCCCTTGATGAGCGTCTCCCGCACTTCCACCTGAAGATCGAGAATCTTCTTACGGTAGGCATCGAGCGCTGACTGGATGTCTTTGTCATCGCGCTTCACACGATTCACATCCAACCAGACATCATCAATGTTCACCGACAGGCTCTGGGTTCCCTCGAGCGCCTGCTTCTGGAGAACGATGGCTCGCTCCAGGGCCGCGTAAAGATCCTTCAACTCAGACTCGTCGCCGGCAGCAAGGTTGGCATCCAGATTCTTCACCGTGACCAGCAATGCGTTCGAAACCCCGCTCTCTGTGGTCGGACAAAAGTCGTTGCCATGAACTTCAAGGAAGTACTTGTTACCTGGCTCGAAGACGCTGGCATCAATCTTTAGATCGATCCGCTTCCCAATCCGTCCCTGCTCACCGGGTGCGGCGCCGAAGGTCCAATCCCGAATCGCTTCGGATTGAGCGCCGACTTTGGCCCGGCGGAGTGTCAGTTTTATGTCCTTCATGCCATAGTCATCCTTGCCTTCAAATCGCAACGGAAGTGTGGCACCGGGCGAAACAACATGACTCATTTCCATGTCGACATAGTTGACTTCGGGCTTGCGGTCCGTCTTAAGCAGGACGCTGCCGCTGGTCAACACGATCGGTTTCGGCAGGTTCTTGACCACGGCGATCAGGTCGTAGTTTCCACCGCTGTCTCCCACCTCGACCGTTCCCTTCCAGACCTGGTTGCCAGCATCCTGAAATTGGACTGTCCCGGCCGGCCACTGCCAGCTCAGTGATTCGACGGGCTTATCCAATTTGACGAGCACCTCCAACTGGCTCGCAGGAAGACACTTCACCGGGTAAGGCGGGCCGCTTTGCTCTCGCGGCGGTTGGGTCACATAGGCCGGTGGCGTAATGGTAAATGTCGATTCGACGATTTTTGTCGCGGCGTTCACCGTCACCTGCACACTGCGGGTATAGGTTCCATCAACGAAAATGCGGAAAGAGAAACTTCGGCGAACGGTCTCGAAGGTATACTGATACAGGTTTGGATTACCGACGACAGGCCGCATTTTGACTTCGGCACCGTCAGTGGCATCGTTGGCAACTTTGCCCTGACCGTCACGGTAGACGATGGCCGGATAGACCATCAACCGTTCCCCGCCGGCAAATTTGCTCACATCCAGAGACACCTCGAGATCTTCGTATTCAGCAATGGTCAGATCCTCTGCCGGAGTCATGATCAGCGAGGCGGCTGCCGCTGGTGGTGCATCGGAGAAGCTGAACGCATAGCGGGAAAGTGCATTGTTTAAGTAGCCCGGCGCCAGCACACTGTAGGCGATCCAAACCGCCATCAGCACGGTAAACACCGCCCACCATTTCACCATCCTGCCCGGCTGCCATAACTCGCGCAGCGGCACATGGCTCCATCCCGTCGTGGCAGCAGCTGCAGTTGCCGCGATGAAGTCTCTCTGTTTGTCGCTGTAGTCCATCTCCTCAAACTGCATCGTATTGATCAGGACGTTTTCCTCGATACCGAATTGCTTCTCCAGCATCAGCGCGACCCGCTCGTTGCTTCGGGTCGTTCTGAAGGCGCCAACAACGCATTTGAGAAACGCGCCAACCGTCAGGACCAATCCCGCAATCGCGAACGGGAACCGCAAGGCCGTGGGCAGGTCCATCAGGTTGTCCAAGGCAAAAAGACAAAACCAGGTCGTGGCTGTAATTGCGAACCAGGTTAGAAACCCCAACATCACCCCCGCCATACGGATGGTTCGTTTCGCACGGTCTACAACCCTGCCGAAATCCAATGTGTCTGTCGCTGCGATGTCCATTGTATTGTGTTTTTAGATTCTGATCACTTACCGCCGACAATCAATTTGTCGTCCTTCATGACAACTGGCCAGAGGTCTGGCGCGATGCCTATTTCGGGTGTGTCCTCTTCAAGTTTAATCCGTGTGCGATTGAATGTGCCACGATCCATCAAGGTCATTTTCCCGGTCTCATTGTCTCGCACAAAGCGCCAGATACTCAGACGGTAGAACTCCATCAATTCACCGTGTTCATCCATTTCGAAATTCCTCTGATTCGGCCCATAGGCAGTGCCCTTCGCCCACGCCAGAGCGGCCACAGGATCGGCGATGTCACGACGCAGCCTCACCAGCACGGTAATTTTTCGGTCACGATCTGCGGAGATCATCCCCAGCATTTTCTTCTCGGTGTAGTAATCCTGGACCTTGAGAACTTCGGTTTCGACGGATTTGAAAAGTTCTGTTCGCTTCGTCCCTTCTGCGGGCCAGCCAGCCACCCACCTGCCGTCGACCTGAGCCGCCAGGAAGACGTTTTCACCAAGAGTTGAATGGACCCGGGGCTTGCCGTCAGCATCGTTTTTGACACGCACCCGCGAGAGGGTGTCCTGTGTCATCGCCCTTATCCCCGACTCGGCGTCTGCCGAAGCGATCTTGAATGAACGGAAATCGACTACCATGTTTCGGGCAAACGCGGCGCCCTCATCGAGCATTTTTATCCGCTGCACATGGACGAGATCCTCGAGCGATTGCCCGGGTTCGCCCGAATATTTCGACCGCACCACAAATTTCTTGGTTTCCAGCGCGAATCCCGTATCCGGATCGATGATCTTCAAATAGACAGTGCGCGTGCCCAAGACCCCGGTTGTGGTCTCACCGCTATTGAAGAGCACTTTACACTTTGGCTTCAAGACAGGATACGGGAGACCGACTCTCACCTTTTTAACCTCTGCTCCCTTGTTGCTGATATTGAGGATCTTGAATTTTTTCAGGTACTCCTCATTGAGGGGCGAGAACGTCATTTCTTTGACGACGTCAAAATTGAATGTGAAAACCCTCGACTTCGCTCGGATGTCTTCGAGATCCACGGTCCCCGTTTTTTCATCCCCCCCCGGCAGCTTCGTCATTTTCATATCGATGCCTGGAGTCAACTGCAGAATCCCCTCGTACTCCGTCCCGTCCGACATATATACCAGCGCATGTCTCTTGGGCACCTCGTCTGCTGCCGACAGAACCAATGGCGACATCACAAGCAGCGCGAGGAGCAAACCGAAGCGCCCGGTCGGTCTCATGTTGATTTTAGTTTTCATGTTCAACTCCTTGACTCCCTATACGATGTTCATTCTTCGACGCAGGATCCACTCCCATAGCAAAACGCCCATCACGAGCAGGATATAAATTGGCAGCAGGCCGAAAAGAGCGGGTTTCGTTACCAACGGGGTGTCATGCGGATCAGCGCTGGTCATCAGCATGGCCTTGATACGTTGAATCAGCTGCTCGGCGTCGGCTTCCCGTTGGTAGTAGCCACCACTGCGCGCGGCGAGGTTCTCGAGGAATGGATGATCCACCGCTAGGTCTGCACCCTCGCTGACATTCGACCCCACGCGTATGACGCGCTCATAGGAATCCAGCGGCTCGCCGGCGCGAGTCGCCTCCAGCTTGATCGTGTAGTCGCCCCGATCAGTAAAAAACACTTCGGTCTGAAAGTCATTGCCATCCTTCAGCACGATCGAAAGATCCTCGGTTGTCCCGGCATGCTCGACAGATCCTTTCAGGTGCACTTCGCCTTCGGCATAACGCCCGACGACCCCAATCTCCGCGTGGGCTTCCTCACTGGGGCGGTATCGCTTGCGATCCCATTGCACGGTCAAGAATCTGCCACCCTCAATCTCACCGGCCAAATACCGGATGGAATCTCGCCAGAACTGATGAGCGGCGCTAGAAATGTCGCCGTCCATTCGCCCCCATCTCCACAACGTATCGGTGGCCACGCCCAGGGTCTGGCCTTTGCCATACGGTTGCAGAGCAACAATCGGTACGATCTGACTGCCGACCGAAGCATTCATCAGGCTCAGGGCACCACTGCGACGTTCCCCCACCGTATTCACCGAATAGAAGACCGGGGCTGTGACGCCATCCAAGATGGCTGCCGTCGCCGACGACAAGCCATGCCCCGCCCCTTCCGGAGGGACGATGACAGGAAACTGTCCTACGCTAATTCCCCGGGCGTCGCGGTTTTCCTTCCAGGGTATCAGTAGCGCAAGCGCCGTTCTGTAGTAGCCGCCTTTATCAAAGGACTTAGGACCGCCAAGCATGACGAGGTTGCCGCCACCCTCAACGTATTTCCTTAACGCTTCGAGAGCCGCAGGGCCGATAAACTCCGCTGGGAATGACCCCAGGACAATGCAGGTATAAAGGTTCAGGACTTCTTCATCCCCAGGAAACCCACTTGAAAACACTGCGTCGCCTTCCTGCCGCGCGCCATCAATAAGGATCACCTCGGCGTTCTTCCGATAAACTGAGGTCAGCTTGATCGTCGCATCATCGCTGAACTCTCGCTTGAGCATCGCAAAATTCCAATCCAGCATGTTGCCATACAAGAGGACGGTGATGCTCTTCTCCCGGATATCCACTTCGAAATCACGCGTGTTGTTCAGCGCGGTCATTTCGCCATCCACGCCCTTGACCGAAAGACGGTAGTGATAGAGCCCCTCGGTCTCCTCGGCAGGAATGTCGAACTCCACCCGGCCATTGTTTTTTCCAGGGTCCACCGTCACGGTGCCCAACTGCTCGTATTGGCCGTCGACGCGCTTCTCGATCTGCACCTCGACATCCTCGGCTTTAGTCGCAAACGTTTCTGAGGCACTGTGCACGACGATGTCCGCAGAAACCTTGAACGGTGTGTCCAACTCGACCTCTTCCGGGATATCCGTATTACGGATCTCCAGATCGTCCCAGGTCGAGGGGTCGGTTCCGACTCCGAGGATATAGATAGGGACCGCCCCATGGCGCTCGCTACGAATGATTTCGTCGCCTCCATCGGTGACCAAAACAGCCGCCTTGCAGTCAGACAAATCCGGCTTTTCCGAGAGAGAAACAACCGTCTTGCCCAGATCCGTTTTGCGCGTCCCCTCTGCCGGATCATCCTCCCCACCGAGGATATCGACATCAAACTGGTAGCGCTCCACGCTGGCGATTCCTTTGAGTCCGGCCTGGATGTCATCCATGAACTCCTTGGCACGCCGCGTGCGGGTCTCCGACCCGTCGTCTTCTACATCCATCGATGTAGAAATGTCGCTGATGACAGCCACCTTCTGAGAATCATCTGTCGGCTTCATATTCCGCCATGCTGGATCCATCAATGCGACGATCGCAAGGATGGCAATAAGCACTTTCGGAGCCAGCAGCATCGTTGTCTTCCCCACCGTATAGCGCGACCTATACCTGCTCCACAGGAGACATAACCAGCCCATCACCAGAAGGATGATGAGACTGTTCGCCAGCGTGCCGAGGTGCGGCTTCCATATAAGCATCCCTATCATTAAATAATCTCCTCTCCAGAATTTGTTGATGGCAGCCCGGGCTTGTTATCGGTATCGCCCTTGGCCTTGTCTTTCCACTTCTTCGCTGGCGCTCCCAGCAATCCCTCAGCCATCAAAAATGCCATGGCCAACAATAGAAACGGCACATAAAATCCGGTGCCAGCGAGGGACTGTTCCAACTCGTCCCGGAAATCATCTTCGTTGGTGAGCGTCCGGACCCCGTGGGGGATGCCCTCCAAGGCGCCGATTTCGGAGCCCTCGACAAAGGCGCTGTGCCCCTCCAGTTCAGATGGCAGAACTGTCAGGCAGGTCTCCCGTTGCCCCATCGTGGCGATGTAAGCGCCTCCACGCACCAAGATCGGAGACTCGTTCTTCAAGCCGGACCAGTCGACCTGGTTGCCTAACAAAGTCGTGATCGACATCTCATCGCCTTCGCCAGGCAGCAATCGCGGCGACTGGCCGGCGACGATCGAGACACTTTCATTCGACAGGTTGGCCACGGCACCCAAAGCGATCGGCTGGGCCATCACCAGAAAGATCTTCTGTCTCGGCAGCGTGCTCCAGGCTCCGGTCCGACCGAAGGCGATACCGCTCACAACAATCTGGCCCTTTCCGTGTTTGCGAATCGCCAACAGGGCGTGGTCTTCATTGGCACCCAGGAGGGCAGCGTAGCCCGCGTCTTGTGCCAATGAGATTGGAAAGTACTGTTTTACAAAAGCGGTGCCGATGCGAACCCGTCCGTCCAGCCCGCGGATGTCAGACCAGAACGGCGATGACTCGTTGGCAACGCGCAACGGCACGCTGACCGGCACCGATTTCAAAGGCTCTAGTTTCGCCCCAAGCCATGCAGGCGCTTGCCCGGTTGATTCGCTGGCATCTAC
>ERZ887942.384-NODE-384-length-37046-cov-49.226785_pt1 | contig 37046 bp, 13 predicted proteins | sample MGYA00521099_ERZ887942 | MGnify/ENA primary metagenome ERZ887942 (study PRJEB32303, sample SAMEA104408605) | aquatic metagenome | biome: Brackish water; feature: Pelagic; material: water | place: Baltic Sea | collected 2014-06-07T06:48:00 | depth 16,251 m ...
GGAGACTAAAAGGGAGACTAAAAGGGGTCAGGGAGGAATGGCACTGTCGTGGCATTCGGGTCAGGTCTCTTTTCATCAGGGTTGGCCAGTGCTAGACTTCGGACATGGCACGCACAAAGAACGGATGGCGTGGGCCATCCACCCTGAAAACAACAAATAGGACGTGCTGTAACCCAAGGGCTTCTGGCATTTTGCAAAAACCAGGGAAGGTTTAGTTCGCGGGAAGGCGATTTCTGTGCCTGACCTGAATTCCCGATATCTGCGGTGCCGAGATCGGTGAATGTCCCACGCATGGGACCCCAACAAGGGTGGATAGCCCGCGCATTTCGCCCTTGCAGCCTCCACCGACCTCGCGTCGGTGGGGCAGCGATAAGCCCACAGTATAAAGCAAGGCCCCTCACTGATCATCACAAGCAAACTCGTGTTCCCACCGACGCGAGGTAGGTGGAGACTCGGTTGTCGGGCAGCCCAAGTCTGTAGCCGAACAGTCCAGTTCCCACCGACACAAGGTCGGTGGAGACTCGGTTATTGGGCAGCCTCCGTCTGCAGCCGAAATGGGCGGGCCATCCACCAACCGGGCGAAGCCCCGGAGGAGCGACCGCGATTCACCGAAAAGAATCTGCTGCCGCTCATTCGGGGCTTGTTGCTTTTTGAGCGATTAAATCGGCGGTTTCACCACCGGCTAAGTGCTGTCCTCCCTCGGGACGATGAATCCATGCACGACCTCTTGAGTACTGTAAGTAAACTCACGGATTGCGGGGGTTTGACCTGGCTTTCGTAGGAAACCTCCATGGTTTCGCTGGCGCCTCGCTCCAACCACGGTCCCCCGCAATATTTTCCCATTCATTCACAGGCTCTCCGCGTGATGAAAAGCCACAGATGGAGCGTTTGATTTGGCGGCCGACCGCGACTGTTATGGGCGACTCGCAAAAAAATCAGCTCTGTGTGAAGCCTGTGAATCTCGTCGACCGTTTTCCTATTTTGGAGTTTTACCCTGGTGCAGTTCATCACGCGGAGCGTGATGGCTACTTGTAGACACGTTCCCTGGATTTTCCGGGGGACGCCAAACTTAAAAGCTCCGCTGCGACGAAAATCCTTGCCGGCCGATAGGATCTACTGTTTGGCAGCATCAGTTCAATTACGACAATCGCCGCCACCTCTTGTTTGACTGCAATAACCTTCCACGCGATCAAAAACCCCCGCTATTCGAAGATATCATTCGCCCCCCAATCATGGGACTCCTGATGTTGCCGATGCCCCACAGGAACGCGTTGGTTGAATGACGGCGGAATAGCGGATAAAACTCACCGCTTGACGAATAGACGCTGACAACTCCAATCCTTTCTTTGTGGACGAATGTCGTCATAGCGTCTTAAATGTCTTGTCACTTGTAAAAAATCAACTTCAGCGAAATAGAAACTGGCCGTTATGAAAGGTCTTTTGATCCCGATCCTGTTTGCTCTGGGCACGGCTTTGTGCTGGGGAATGTACGGTCCGGCACTGGGGAATGCTCGCAGTCAGGCAAAGTTGCCCAGCCCGGATGCATGGAGCCCATTCAAGCCTTACGTTTTCATTGGAGTCGCCTATTTGGTGATTGCCATCGCCGGCGGTTTGGTGGCGATGAAGCTAAAGGGAGACACGTTCAGTTATGCCGGTTCTCAATCGCCTGCCATGAACTGGGGCTTTATTGCGGGATCTTTGGGAGCCATGGGAGCGTTGTTCTTAACAAACGCTGTCATCACCAGCAAAGGCAACACGGCATTGGTGATGCCGATTGTGTTTGGAGGAGCAGTCAGTGTTAACGCGATTTTCGCGTACACACAGCTTCGCAGCTCCACCACAATCAGTCCCATGTTGTGGGTTGGTATGGCGTTGGTATTTTCCGGAGTCGTGCTGGTTGCAAAAAACACGCCTCACGGTGCTCCCGCCAAACCAGCGGCTCCTGCAGAAGCCGGTGCTGCAGCATCCAGCGATAATTCAGGCGGCACCACTGGCTAAACCAGCTTGCCCGAAAACAATGTCGTCTTTCACGGATCGATTGTGAATGAATCGTCTGAAGTGCTCCGACATGTCGAAGCACTTTTTTTATGGACTGTCAGGAAACGCGATAGCAATTTACGTCGATCCGCAAATTGACAAGCTCTACGCGAAAGGGCGTTCTTTCTCGGCGTAAAAGACGACCAACCGCAAATGCACGCGACTTGCAGTCTGTTTTGTACACTATCAGAACACGACTTCAGCCTGAGTTACTGACGCACGATGACTTCATCCAGATTTAAAATCACAGAAGCAACTGCGCTCATGGCTGCCAGTTCTATGAGATTCAGTGAATCATCCGGAGCTGATTCTCCATTAGTGATGAATTCTAATGCGGCTGCGGGAGACGTCCGAAAATAGGCTTGATACTTTTCTAAGCCTGCCTGCAACGTTTCCAGCTTGGCCGACGTTGGTTCCAATCCAACCAGCATCAATCCATAGCTTAGGCGTTCAGTGGTTGTTGTGCCGCCGTCTTTCAGCATGCGTTGAGCCATCGCTCTGGCAGCTTCGATAAACGTGACGTCGTTCATCAAATTTAAAGCCTGCAAGGGAGTGCTTGTGCGGCTGGCTCGCACCGTACACATTTCTCGACCAGCCGCGTCAAAATTCGCCAGCATCGGTGGAGCGACAGAACGCTTCCAAAACGTGTACAGCGAACGCCGATAAAGGCTTTCACCGTGATCCTGCACATAAAAATCGGTGCTGCGTTTTTTGTCCTGAAAAGAAACTTCTGCCCACAATCCGGGTGGCTGATATGGTTTCACAGAAGGGCCACCCAGTCGTTCGACCAACAAGCCAGAAGCTCGCAACGCCTGATCTCGCAACTGATAGCCGGAAAGTCGAATCCTGGACGCTCTGCCCAGCAACAGGTTCTTCGGATCGTCTTCCAGCAGCCTGGCTGACACCACAGAAGCCTGACAATACGTGTCGCTGGTGACAATTAACCGCACCAGCTGTTTGACGTTCCAGCCGTTGTCGCGAAATTCTGCTGCCAGCCAGTCCAGTAGTTTCGGGTGAGTTGGCAGAGTTCCCTGAGACCCGAAATCTTCAACGGTTTCCACAAGTCCTTGACCGAAGAACTGCTGCCAGAATCGATTCACCGTAACTCGCGGCATCAGCGGCTGTTCGGCAGATACAAGCCACTTCGCCAATCCCAGGCGGTCGTGAGAATAATTGCCAAGGCCGCCAAACACAGCCGGAATATCTGCCGATGCGGGACGATCTTTGTCTGGCTGATCATAAAGTCCTCGATTCAAAACAAACGTTTCACGCGGCGTTTCCATTTCGTTCATCACCATCACTTTGACAAACTGCTTTGCCCTGGCAGCCGCTATCTGCTTCGCAACGGCGGCAAGTTCGGCACGCTGTTTTGCGAATGTCGGTGATGTCTTTTGAAAATACGCCAGTAAAGCTGATTGCTGTTTATCGCTGGGATGTTCCGCCAGCACGGCTGCTGAGACTTCCGCTGGAACAGACGGCTTGCCATTGAGCCCCGGCGATGGAAACGTGGTGGCCGATAATAGAAAACGGCCAATGGCGTGAGCTGCATATTTTGAATTGTGCTGCAACTGAATTCGCAAACGATCGCCAGCCTGCGGTACAAGAGGTTCAGCCAGGCTCACCACCAATTGGCGATTTTCTTTGCGAACATCACCTTCCACCGCCCAACCGGTTTGAGGATCGGTGTCGATCGCGTGACTCGGCGGATATTTGTCCTGGTGGAAATCTGCAGTTGCCGTCGCTAACGCCACTGGTTGCACCTGCTTGCCTCGCAGAACTTCCGTCGTCAACTCAGTCAACACGAAGTTACCGTTGACGCTTTTTGCCAAAGACTTGCTCGTTAGCGAATCGTGCGTTAGCGCATCCAGCCGAATTGCGGTGATCCCCGTTTTGCCGGCGACCTGCTGAAGTTCATCCGCCGAAATGACTACTGTATAAGTGGAAGTGGCCGGATTTGGCCCCGTGCGCAGATACGAACCATCTTCCAGTTGTTGAAATTCAACCTTGCCCGTCCCTTTCACAGAAGCGGCCTTCAGCTGATTCCATAGTGTCGCGTTTTCGTGGGACAACTGTTCGACCAACTTTGTCTTCCACGCAACCAGTTCGTCAGTTGAGGCAGCGGCAGAAGTTTCCAAACCCTGCTGAAGTGCGGCTTGCTGTTCGGAAAGAGTTTGCAGTTGCTGGGCGACTTCAGGATTTGGGAAGTCCAAAATCGGCAACGAATACCCCAGGCGACCGTCTTTGCCTTTTTCCGGCACGTTGTTGAAAACCGCAAACATGTTGTAAAAATCCTGCTGCGGCAACGGGTCGTACTTATGATCGTGGCAGCGGCAGCAGCCCATGGTCAGGCCCAGCCAGACAGTGCTGGTGGTGTCAATTCGATCGACGACGTATTCCACAGCGTACTCCGCCGCGATAACTCCGCCTTCGTCGTTGATGCGGTGATTTCTGTTGAACGCCGTCGCCAGAATCTGACCGGCACTGGCATTCGGAAGCATGTCGCCCGCCAGCTGTTCCACTGTAAACTGGTCGAATGGCATGTTGTTGTTGAACGCGTCAATCACCCAGTTTCGCCACGGCCACATATAGCGTTCCCAGTCGGCCTGATAGCCGCTGGTGTCTGCATAGCGAGCGGCCTCCAACCACGGCAACGCCATGTGTTCGCCGTATTGTTTTGACTGCAACAGGCGATCAACAAGCTTTTCGTAAGCGTCCGGCGCATCGTCGCTTAGAAACGCACCGGACTCTTCGGGAGTCGGCGGGAAGCCGGTTAAGTCCAAAGCAACTCGCCGCAGCAAAGTTTGACGATCAGCCTTCGGCGAAAGCTGCCAACCGGCAGCACTAAGTCTGTCTTTGATAAACGCATCGATAGGATTCACAGATGCCGTCGTTTCGCCATTGGGAATGGCTGGGCGAACGATCGGCATAAACGACCAATGCTGTTCATAGGCCGCGCCTTCGTTGATCCATTGTTGCAGCATCGCGATTTGCTTAGGCGACAGCGGCTTCTTGGCAGAGGCTGGCGGCATCTGCAGGTCTGGATCGTCAGACGTAATTCGCTGAACCACCGGACTTGCAGAAGCAGATCCCGGCACAATCGCTGAATGCGTGGCGGCTTGTTCCACGTCCAGCCGCAACTCGCCCTCTCGCCTGGCGTTATCAGGCCCATGACACTCAAAACAGTGCTCAGAAAGGATCGGGCGAATATCTCGATTGAACCGAAGCGGCTCATCAGCATGCGCTGAACCACAGGCGGCCCACAGCAGAAAATGTGGCGTCAGCGCACAAGCCACAAACAGTACGGATCTTCCGCCTGAAAAAAAACAACATGTATTTGACGAAACTTTCATGAGCACAAAATCACTGATCGCAGATCTGTTTGCTTAGAACGTACGGGACCCGGAATTGTCGCATGTTTTTGCTGCCAAAGAAACGGAAACATACGGAAGCCCATCGGCTCAATTCGTTTTGAGACTTTCCAACCTTGAAACATGATTATTTCGTCATATTTCCCACCAAACCTGCCCTGCGAAATTCAGCCGCCTGCAACTCCCAGCCATTGCACCCAGGCAAGTTCTCCACCCAAATATTGTGAAGTCTTTCGATTCACTTAGACATTTTTCCGGCCGATTCCGTTCGTGCGACTGGCACTGCTGAAATCCGGCTTCACTGCCGCACGCTGCCCAGCGTGAACTTTAATAAGAAATATCTCGGAGACATTTTGATCCGACGGAACTATTTCCCCGTTCCGTGGGTCTGCTATGGACAGCCACTGAAAGTTTTCAGTTAATCGTTTTTCGTCTTTAGACTACTTAATAAAAGTTAACTTGTTCACGTTGAGTCAAGTTCTCTGAGCGACGTAGTCGCGTTTCTGAGCGTCAGCTCAGAAACGCCTGAGGCACAGCCTCGTTAGAGTCTTACCCCAAAGATCCGCGCACGGTGCGCGCATGTTGGCTGTAGCGAAAACGGAGCGGTTCGGCGATTCTAACGTCCCATGTCTTCCAGCCAACCACGCCACTGGGTCAAGGGCGAAGCCCTTGTTAGAAAGAGGATCTGATTTCGAAACAGCAATCTCAAACATTTTTACCGCCACGTGACCACTTATCAAAAGGTCTCGCATTTTTGTGACAAAGAATCCGCCGTCGTCAACGATCAGCCCCTGACGAATCGAATATTCCAACATGTTTTTGCGGCCAACAGATCACCCCATCCCCATCTTGAAAGCGACATCTATGTTCATAGGGAAAGACAGCAGCAAACAATTTCTGCTGGCAGCCTATTGGGAAGACGGAATGCTGATCCTTGTTGTCAAGGACATCCTTCCCAACGGTACTTTGCGACAACACTCCGCGATCAGCTACGCTCCTGCAGACGCTGAAATTCTGATGATCAGCCTGAAAGCAGGTACGTCAAAACTTCAGGGAGTAACCGTTGACCTCCTAACGGCCACTGCCGTCGCTGGTCGCATCGCCGAAGGACTACGACGAAGCAACTCAGGCAAAGAATTGGCAGGAAACACTCTCGACCATCAGCCTCGCATCAGCCCGGAATTGTGGAACTAACCTGAAAACTAAAGGCGTTCAGCAGTGAACCACAAACACTGATATTGTGAACTTGCTAAAGATTCGCCCGAATCCTGCATTGATGAATGCCGCAAAGAACGTTGTTTAAAAATGCATGTTGCAAATCCAAACACCTGCATCAACGTGATACGCAATACAGGTGCAGCAGCAAATGCCAGTTGCTGTGCGTTGTTCTATGCCAGCCTTGCCAGGCAGTATAAACCCGCCGTGCGGATTATTTTATTCCGATTGGCACATCGTCTGCATAAGACATTTCTCGGCAGGAAGGTGCAACGGCCCGCTACCTTCTTGCCATTCTGGTTGCGAGCGGCCCTTCTTCGGAAGGGTCGCTTTTTTTATGCGCCGATTCCACATATGCAAGAAACCCATGTTGACGGCAATCTTTCCGTTCGCAGGAAGGGACAATGCCTTGCAGTCGCGGAAACGATTGGGCGTTCAACGGAAACAAGAACCGAAACACAGCCGGTGGTTGTGGCAAATTCCACTGGCGAAGCGTTCTGCTGCGGCAAATTCGAACGCCAATGAGTTCACTTTTGCTGTGCGAAAACGGGCCGTGAAATTTCCAACTGTGATTTGGAACGCGTAATTAGCTACGAAACACGGTTGAAACCAAATTCTGCTTAGCGAAACATGCTTTTGGCACGGATGATGCATTACTAGTTTGCAGGTGGAAAGAGGCAACGGCCCGCTCTCTTTTCATCGTTCTGGTTGCGAAGCGTCTCTTTCCTCACCGAAAGAGACGCTTTTTTATGCGCCGTTATTAAATCAAACGCCAGCCAAACCTCCGGAACACGCTTGGCGCAACATATCCCACCCGCTGGAATCTAACGCCCGCCGAGGAGTCCCGGCCTCGGCGAAACGCGGGTTCTTCAACATATCCCGTCGCGCCTACGCCACCGCCCGCCGGGGCGTCCCGGCCTCGGCGAAACGCGGGTTCTTGAACATATCCCGTCGAACCTACGCCACCGCCCGCCGGGGCATCCCGGCCTCGGCGAAACGCGGGTTCTTGATCATATCCCGTCGAACCTACGCCATCGCCCGCCGGGGCGCCCCGGCCTCGGCAAGGATTTGCATGACTTCGGCGGTGAGGGCGGGGGTGGTGGAGACGCCGTCTTTGCCCATGATGTCTTCGTTGCCTTTCCAGTCGGTGCAGACTCCGCCGGCTTCGCGGACGATGGGGATTAAAGCTGCGATGTCCCATGGTGACATTTCGGGGTCAACGGCCAGATCGGCTCGCCCGGTAGCGACCAGCATGTGTCCGTAGCAGTCTCCCCAGCCGCGAGCGATTCGGACTTTTTTCAGGAAGGTGGGCAGGACGCTTTCTCGGCCGATGCGGACATCGTGAGTTGGTTCGGTGAACATCATGCGAGCTTTGCTGAGCTGCGTTTCGCCGGAAACTTTGGCTTGAGTTGGTTCGGCGTCACCGATTTTCCACCATGCTCCGGAACCTTCGCAGGCATAGATGACTTCGTCCAGAGCTGGCATTCGGCAGACTCCGGCCACCATTCGACCTTCAAATTCGATACCGACCAGAGTTCCGAACAGGGGGACTCCGTAGATGAAGGGTTTTGTGCCGTCGATCGGGTCGAGAATCCAGCGGTAGCCGTTTTTGCTGGGTTTGTCGTCAAATTCTTCGCCCAGAATGCCGTCATCGGGGAAGGAGACCGCTAAAGCGTCGCGAATCAGCTGTTCGGCTCCCTTGTCTGCGACGGTAACGGGCGAATCGTCAGCTTTGGATTCAATTCCCAAAGTTTGAGAACGATAGTGGCTTAAAATCAGCGTTGCGGCTTGTTGAGTGATAGAAAGAGCGAATTCCAGGCGAGATTGGTGAGTTGACATGCGTATTGTTCCTATATTTAAGGCGGAAAGTCCGCAGGATTGTTTATCTGAGCGTGGTGTTATACAACGCCGGTCAATTGTGTGCGATTCAGTGGGTTTCGCGTTGAAGAAACCTACAAATGTCGCAACAATGCCCGCCCCGAAAACGTTGGCTGCCACGGAAAAGGTGACGCTGACTGAAATCGGGACTGGAATGTTGGCTGAAAACAGCCGATTACTGAACGGACAGAATGTTTGAGTCCGCAGTTTATCAAACCTTAGTTTCACTTATTAGTTGGCAGTTGGATCCATGGATCGCGAACGAATTGAACGTCAGTTGAAGATGGCCGAAGGCAACCTTGCTGCTTGCGTAAAGCAGTTGGACGCGGCCAAAGTTCCTGCCGATCAGCGTGCAAAAAGCACCAAATGGCGAGCATTGGACGGCGAACGACGAACGTTGATTCGACGCATTCGTGCCGTTGCAGCCGTTGAAGAACGAGAAGCTGCTGCCAAGCAACGACTCGAAGAAGGCGCTGCTGCCGAGTAAGCTTTGCTGCCTGCCAAAAGGCACAGTTTACCAAACCAGAATCGAATGAAGGCCGGCATAGTGGTGCCGGCCCTTTTTCGTTGCGCGGTGCATAAACTACTTTCGATCACGGGGTTTGATTGTTAGCTTGGCACAGCGTGGCCGCGGTGTTCCTTAAGATCTTTGCTGCAAAGAAAGTCGCCCATGAAGCACGCTTCTGTTTCAGATTTCCGGAATCGCTGGGTGTCAGCCGTGCTGGCGATTATGGCGTGTTGCTTTGCAAAAGATGAGGCATCTTCGGCGGACAAGGTTTTACCCATCCCGGGTGACGTGTTCAGCGTTGGTGGGCGGACCGCGTTCTTGATTCTTCCCGAAAATCGGTCGTCAGAAACTGCAACTCCCTGGGTTTGGTACGCACCGACTTTAAAAGGGCTTCCTGGCAAAGAAGAGACATGGATGTTCCGTCAGTTTCTGGATGCCGGAATCGCCATCGCTGGAATTGATGTGGGAGAATCCTATGGCAGCCCCAAAGGCTGTGCTGCATTTTCTGAGTTGCATGCGGAACTGGTGCAGAACCGAGGCATGGCGAAGCAGGCGGCTTTACTGGCCAGAAGTCGTGGCGGGCTGATGTTGTACAGTTGGGCAGCGCAGAATCCACAGTCGGTGGCGTGCATCGCAGGAATCTATCCCGTCTGCAATCTCGCCAGCTATCCGGGACTTAATCGAGCATGCGGTGCTTACGAACTATCGAAAGAGCAACTTGCGAAGGACCTTGCCTTATACAACCCGATCGATCGCCTGAAACCGCTTGCGGAAGCAAAGGTTCCGATCTTCCACATTCATGGCGACAGCGACACGGTTGTTCCGTTGGAAGCAAATTCCGGCATACTTGCTGAACGATACAAGACGCTGGGTGGCACCATAACTTTAAAAGTTGTCACAGGTCAGGGCCACAACATGTGGTCAGGCTGGTTTCAGGATCAGCAGCTTGTCAACTTTGTGGTGGCTAATGCTGGCCGCATTGTTCCAGCGAATACCCCGAAATAGTCCAACGAATCGTGAAACCATTCGGCCTGGCGAGTCTGCCACAACAAGGGACAGCTCATGTTTGAAGCCATCAGTGAAGTCATTGATGCCGATTGGGTTGTGCGGTATACGTTTTCAAAGAATGGTGAAACACTGAAGTACTTCGAAGTGCTGCAGCTTTGGCAATCGTCTTCTACATTTAGATCATTTTGTACAGAGCTGTTCGCCCAGTCTGTTTTTCCAGCGTACCGCTGGGAGACTCCGGGAGTCAGCAGGTTGACGCTCACGCAGCCATTTGAATTCATTTTTGTAAATTACCCGCAATTTACTTCCGGACGGACGGATGCAAAAACATTCGAAGGGTACTTCACCGACAACGATGTCGATCATGGAGTCGTTTCATTTGCGAATCTCAGTGGAGATTCGCAACTTGTTGTGCCGTCACCCCGTACCGACATAGATGCATATGGTCACCTTGCCGCGTTCATGCGACATGCTCCACAAGTGCAGCAGGATGCGTTTTGGCGTGTCATGAGTAGTGCTGTCAAATCACAAATCGACGACAGACCGGTGTGGCTAAACACGGCTGGCGGTGGAGTGGCGTGGTTGCACGTACGGATCGACTCACGCCCGAAATACTACTGCCATCTTCCATATAAGAAGCCGCTGTAATTTTCGACGGCCAGCAAACGCTATTGAAACGGATTGCGCCAGATGATTGCTGTGCCGTCCTCGCTGGCCGAGGCGATTGTTCCGGATTCGGAAACGACCAACGATGTAACGGGGGCCTGGTGAGCGATGGCTTTTCCGTTTGCCAGCAACTGAAACGCTTCGTAAGCGGCAAGTCCTGACTCACCTACTCGCTGGGGTTGCCAGTTCCAGATGATGGCGGCCCCGTCAGCTCCACCAGTCAGCAGGTAAGATGAATCCGGCAGAAAAGCCAGGCTGCGAATTCCTCCCGCTTCGTGACCGGTGATTGTTGCATGCAATTGGGGAGCCGACATATCGGAAAGATCGTAAACCCAGCCAGCGCTGGAACCGCTTTCTGACAATTGCCCGGCCAATGCGACAAACCTGCCGTCGCTGGAAAAACAGCCGGTTTCCAGCCGGATCGGCTCTGTAGACTTCAGCTGAAACTCTACAAGCGGCGTTTCGGGATTCGCTAAATCAATGATACTGAATTGACCTGCCCGATTCACCAGCAGCACCAACTTTTCATCGGGCGACCACGACGCCTGAACAATAGCAACGCGTTCGCCATGAGGCTGCGCAATATCAAAGCCTGCTCTGTCGGGGCCAACCGCTTTCAGGCAACTTTCAATCGTGGCCTGATTCAAAGCAGCATCCCAGTTCCAAAGCAACGCAGAACCGTCGGCTCCACAACTGACAAAGCGATTTGCATGGCTGTTGGGAGCAAAACAGAGCGAAGTCACGACTCCCCGGTGAGGATCGCTGATCTTGAAAATCGTCTGACCAAATCTCTCACTGTCTTCTGCAGCATCAAAAATTCGGATCGCTCGATCCCCCGTTAACAGTAGAGGATGTTCGGCGTTTGGCGACAATGCGGTTGAATGCACGGCGTACAAAGGGCGAAAGTCGGCCAGGTGAGCGTTGTCGTTCAGGTTCCACAAGTGAGCAGCGGTGCCGTCGAACGTGGCGACAATGCCCGGCTGATCTGCGCTGGCTGGCCCTGCAACTGACTTTGATGTACCGTCCGTCCCGTCAGTTGATGCAACCTGGGCGGCTTGTTCGGGAGCGAACACGGCATCAGAAATTCCAAGCCCCGGTGCGTTCAGCACTTTGGTGATCTTCCAGTCGGCAGTTCGAAAAATCTGCAGTTTGCCATCAACGACAGCCGCCAGACGGTTTCCATCGTCCGACCAGCTGATGGCCGAAATACGACTCGGAAGTTTTCCGGCAACCACAGCGGGATGAATTCTTCGCTGCGGGTTTGTCGCATTCAGTGACCACAGTTGTAATTCCTGAGTTGTCGCCCTGGTGGCCTTGTCTGTGCGAACGCTGATGGTCACAAACTGCAGTTTGTCTGGCGAAAAGCTGAGCCGTTCCACGGGAATATTGTCGTGTTGAAAACGGCTCACGACAGAAAGGCGTGTTCCGGAATCGTCGAGCCCCAGCCGTTGCAGTCGTCCGTCAAAGCCAGCGCTAATCAGGTCTCCATTGGGCAGCCATTCCAGGTGGCTGACGATCGTGTTTTTCGCGTGCATCTGGCCGCCGGCCAGAAATGTTCCATCCGCCAGCGTCCAAACAGCAACTCGCCCATCGCGACCGCCCGTGGCAATCGTCATTCCGTTCTGGCTAAAACTCACCGTACTGACTTCGCTGTCGTGAAAGCCCTGCAAGGTTGAATAGGTTTGCGGATCGGTGTTGTGCAGAATTTCGTCCGTCTTCCAGATTTTCGTGACGCCTTTGCCTTCCACTTCTGAAGCAGCCATTGACGCGGCCAGAAACGTCCCGTCGGGCGACGCAGAAATTGCGTTAACCAAACCAAGCCCCGGAAGACGAACTTCCTGAGCTCCCGCGCCGGCTTTAGTGGGATCGGCGTTCCACAGGCACAGATTGCCGTCGAATCCGGTCGTCATCAACACGCGACCATCGGGAGGCAGAAACTTCAGGCGAGCAACGTTGAAATCGTGACCTTCTTCAAACGACGCACTTTCCACCACAAAGTGAGTGCGACTGGAACCACCGGAAATCGGCGAACCATCTTTCGCATTCCAGATAACGGCTGTTCCGTCGGACGCTCCCGTCACAATCCGCGATCCATCTTTGCTGATGGCAATGGCATTCAACGCTCCTCGCTGAACGGCAGAATCGGCATTCACAACAATCTGGTCAGCGGAATCTGACGGCTGCGAAGTGACGGACGATTGGGCGGCGACTTTATGTCCGGTTAAAATATACGGTGATCGATAAGTGGCAGCGGCGTTAGTGTTCGACGCCGGTAAATTGTCTTCGTTCTGAAATGCTGATTCGATGTCCTGTCGTTCTTTGGCGTACGTGCGAACATCCCAGAACCGGCAGAAGTGATCTGCGCTCGCGGAAAGTACGGTTTTGCCTTTGGCGTCCAGAAAACCGGCTGCATTCACTTTGGCTCCATGGCCCAGCATGCGTTGTTGAAACGTCAGAATTTCGTCGGTAGAACTGGCCAAAGTGCTGCCTTGCACGTGCCAGATTCCGATGGTGCGATCATCGGATGCCGTCACCACGCTAAGCCCGTCCGCAGAAAAGCGAATATCGTTGATCGGGCGCTGATGTTCGCTGGCGACCCAGCCAGAAAAACCTTCTGCCTGCAGATCAGCGGCATGAACAAATGGAAAACGGTCTCCACTTGTCATGTTGTCGGCGGGACGAACTGGCAGTGCCATCAGGTCTCCGTTGCGGCTGTTGCTGATGAGCAGTATTTGTTCGTTGGGGGCCACACAAATGCGATTGGGTGGGTCATTGCGGTCTCGAGGAAATCGCAACTGTCCCAATCTTTGCGGGCGTTCTGTGGGAGCGTCGTCGGGAGGCAACTGATAGGCCAGAACGTCTGATGATTCGCCCCCGCGAGACCCCGCGTACAGAAACACTCCTGCCTTAGGCATCAATGCCAGGCTGCGAATGCTGGAACTGCTGCGAATGGACCACAATGGAAGTTGCGTGTCGATGTTCCACGCCTTGATCACTCCACTGGTATCCGCAGACAGCAGTAGATTTCCGTTTAACGCAATCGTTGAAACGGCGGCTTCGTGCCCTTTCAGAATATCGTGCTTGTGACTGGCGACATTCCATAAGTAGAGCGACTTGTCTGCGGCCGCGACGATTAGTTCTTCATTTTCGCTGACCAGTACCTGAGCGACCGCGGCATCAACGTTGAGTGTGTCGAGCGGTTTGGCGGGCAGCTCTTCGCTGCCCTCATTAAGGTGCCATGCGGTTAACAGGCCATTGCTGTCGCCCCAAACGATCGTGCGTCCAGACGGGCTGATCACCTGAGTCTGTACGGGAGCTTCTGTAACACGTGTGCGTTTCAGCAGTTGTTGTTTGCGTGCCTGAAGTTCCAGAATGCGTTCCTGTCTTTCATCGGCAGGAAGGTCGGCCAAAGCGGTATCACTGTTCAGCAGTTCTTCAACTCGCTGAAGCGCGCCGGAATAGTCGGCGCTGCGAATCAAGCTGGCGATGAACGCATTTTTCAGTTCAACCTTCGCTCTGGCTTTTTGTTCGGTCAAGCCCGCCACCTCCAACTGGATGGCCGCTTTTTCTGTTTCAACCTTGGCAACTTCTGTCTGAAGATTTTCCTTTTCAGACTTCAAGACATCCTTTTCAGCAAGCAGCTTATCTTTCTCCATAGATAGTTCCTGCTTTGTGGCAACCAAGGTATCTCGTTCACTGGTCAATCGAAGCTTTTCTTCTTTCAGCGAAGACTGTTCGGCCAGTAGCTGTGTTTTTTCTCCCAGTAACGCTGTTTTTTCTTCGACAATTCGATTTTTGTCTTCTTCCAGCGTCAGCTTGTCCTGCTCCAGAGTTTCCTTGTCGCCATACAACGAAGTGATTTCGTTGTTCTGTTTTGTGATCTCGTTGTTCTGTTTTGAGATCTGAATCGCCTGAACGAACGAGATCGCTCCCACAACGGCGATCAGGCAAACGGCTATCACAGTGGCAGATTTCAGCCCGTTGCGAAGACGCCGAGAACGCGACAGCTTTCCGGTGAGTTCAACAAATTCCGGGCCACTTTCCTGTTCGGCAATTTGCAGGCCAAGGTCGTAGTCGCCTTTTGTGTGAGCCAGACCAGCATAGGCCAGACGCGTTTCACGAAGCCCTTCAACCGCCGCATCATTTTCCGGCCACGCCACAAAAGCCTGCTCGAATAACGCCGCTGCCGTTTGATAGTCATGATAGCCGCGTTTGAGCCCATCAGATTTCGCGTGCTGCAGGCTTTCGCCAGCTCGTTCAGAAACTCGGCGGCTTTCTTCGTGCTTCTGAAACTTCTTTACCGCATCCTGAAAACCCAGCACGCTTTGATGTCGGTCTTTTCGAGACGCCGACATGGCCTTGCGGGCGATGTCCATCAGTTCGCCCTTGTGACTCGTTGGGCGAATCGCATTCTGTCGAACCACTTTGTCGATAATCACCCACAGGCCGCTGTTGCCAGCATCTTCTTCCGGTTCAGGAAACGAATGCGGCGACTCTCCCGTGATGATCTCAAAGAGGATGGCCCCAAGCAGATAAATGTCGCTCCAACGACCAATGGCTTCCGGAGGACCGGTCCACAATTCCGGAGACATGTACGCCGGTGTTCCAGCGCCAAAAGCCGCCGCCGGTGACGCGAATCGTTTTTTGTCGGCTGCTATGGCAGGAACAGCAAGGCCCCAGTCCAGAACAAGAACTTCACCGAACTCACCCAACATAATGTTTTCGGGCTTCAGGTCGCGATTCACCACGCCATTGTGGTGCGCGTACGCCATGGCGTCGCACACTTTGTGAAGCACTTCCAGGTTTTCTTCCAGCGACATTTCCCGAATGCGCTCGTTCCACGGCGTGCCGTGAACGCGTTTCATCGAATAAAACGGGAACCCGTCGTTTGTCTGGCACAGGTCGTGAATCGGGATGATGTGCGGATGTACCAGATTCGCGGTCACCAAAGCTTCAGAAAGAAACATTTCCCGACGCTGATGTTCAACCTGGCTGATTCGCCCCTGAGCTGTATACGCCTGACGCTCTCGATCCTTCATAGGTTTCAGCGTCTTGATCGCCAGTTCGCGATCCAGAGACGTTTGTTTGGCGATAAAGATGGCTCCCATGCCACCTTCCGCCAGCTTTCCGATGATCTCGTAGTCGGGCTTGTCTGCTCCACCACTGTCTCTAAACTGATCGCCGCCAGCAACTGGGCGGCTGCGAATTGTGAGCGTTTGGTTAAGCCCGTGCGCCGATTGTTTGCTCCAGATCTGCGTCTTACGCGCCATCAGGGAGCCGTCATCTTCGTCTGACGGAGGCTCTTCGATGGAAGTGTCAGACGCCGATTTTTCGGACACTTCCTTCTGCCATTCTTCGTACTCATCTTCCGACAAGCCGCGCATGCCCATGGTCCGAGAAAACACTTCTGTTTTTTCGAAGCCCGTTGCCACATTGGCAACAACTGTGCCGAACGTGTCGCTGCCGGACTTCTGAGAGTTCGGATCAGGCTGCACCACAGTTTTTGCAAACAGGTCTTCGGAATCGTCCGTTGAGCGTCCGTCATGTCCGGCTGTGGGAATAACCTGAGTGGCAGTAAAATCCGGAGCTGGAGGACGACCTTGTATCACGTTGGTTTTTGCAAATACATCTTCTTCTTCGTCGGTCGAATTCTCAGGCTGATTGCCGGACGACATACCGTCAAACGTGGGAGTTTTGGAAGGCACAAACGTTTTATTGGGATCGTTGTCCGGAATACCGTCGGCGGAACCATCGCCTGCGGCTGCGTCGAAACTGAAATCGTGGTGAGTTGGAGTCTTGGATGGCACCCACGTCTTCTTCAGGTCGCCGTCACCAGTTGGAATCTCGTCTGGCACGACCGTATCGTCGAGATTGATTCCATTAACGGTAGGTGTATCAGATGGCACCCAGGTCTTTTCGAAGTCGGCCGATCCGTCTGTGCCTGATCCAACATCTGCCATATCTTCCGCCTCGGCAAAGGCAGATTGAGACGTTTCTGGCGGCACCCATGTTTTTTCGAAATCATGAACGCCATCATCGTCCTCACCATCGACTTCCAGACCGGTTCTGGTTGGAGTTGTGGTTGGCACCCACGTTTTCTTGAAGTCTGAATCCTCAGGTACAGCAGTGTCCTCGTTGGTGCTATCGCTTTTGCCGCTATCTTTGTCTTCGCTGGGCACCCACGTCTCCTTTTTGTGGATCGGCTGCTGCTGTGACGAATCGGCTGGCTCTGCTTCGCTGGGCTCTGTTGCAGACACATCATCGATGTCTGACTCAGGCAACGCCGATGCTGGCAGAAAATCAGCCTTTTCTGCGGCGTTATCCTGGTTCTTTCTGCGCGCACGTTTTTCCGACAACGGAGACGAAATCGGATCGCCAGCAACGCCCATGTCCGGTTCTGGAAACGGGTTGATGGGAATGCCGTTGACGAGATTCCTGGGGCGATCGGATTCTGGGTTGTCGTGACCGTCTTTGTTGTTGGTCATTGCTGTCACCGTACCTGCTGTGTTGAATCAACTGCGGAACAGCTGATTCCCGGGTTAACTTCTTGTGGTGATGATTCATGATGAGCCTGCCGCAATCGACGCACTGTTCTGGCCGCCGAACTCAGGCTAATGGCGGACAAATCCTGCCGACGCCTCCAACGCGCCGCAGTGGTCAGCCCTACAACAGGAGCCAGCAAGACCGCGGTCGCCGGTGGCGTTTCATCGTGTTCGGATGTTTCGCGAATGGTAAACGTGCTGTCGGAGTCATTGTGGTCTTCTGCCCCTGCAGCGGAACTTTGTTGGGCGGTCGATTCGCTCGAACTTGCTGTTACTTGTTCCGCAGGCGGCAACGCTTCACGACTTTCTGCGATGATCAATGGTTCAGTTTCTGCAGGGATAACGGCAGACGTTTCCTGAGGTGGGTCTGGAATTGCGTTTCCGTTCTCGTCCGGTTGCTGGTATTCCAGTTCTTTCAATTCGTACGGTTCAAATAATCCAGGCAGCTGTTCCGTGGCTGGCCCCGGTCGTCCACCTGTCACTTCAAACTTTACAATCGGGCGCTCGACCTGCTGACCACTGGTTTCGGTAATCAGCCAGACTTCATAGCCGCTGCCATCCTGTAACACGGGGTTTTCGCGAACGAACTGTTCAAAGCTTTCTCGATTGGAAATAAAGCTGTTGTCGGTAATTCGAGGAATCACAACTTCGGCTTCGGCGTCCAGTTCGAAATGACGGCGAATCTGCAGATACACGTCCGTGCCAATGGCCGCATCACTGGCAGCTCCAGAACCCAGATTGATATCCGTGACCACGCTGGAAACAATGGAACTGGCGACAGGTGCTTCCACAAACGGCGTATCGTTTGCCGGACGTCCCGACGACACAAAGGGAAGAATTCCGGGACTCGGCCCTGCGATGAATTCCCATTCCGCTTCGCCCACTGGACGACCGGTGGGAGTTACCACGGTGTTGTCCATCGGTAACTGCGCCGCTTCCTGATTGAAACTTTGCAAAGGATTAGTGTCCGTGGAACTTAACAAGGCCAACCCCGCGTCCGGCAGAACAATTGGCTGGCCTGCCGCATCAAACACAGTCGCCACGGGAACTGACGATGTAAAGTCGGGAGGTGTTTCCACGGTCGCTGTGCCGGGCACTGTTGCAGAATTGCCCCAGATGTTAATTGATTCGTGTTGAGCAACACTGAAGCGAACTCCAATGATATTCGGGTTGATTTCTCGCCCATTTCGATCGTGCACGGTTGTGACCAGATCGGCAATCGCAAACAAGTGTGGCACCTGATAGATGGATCCACCAGCATCGATGTAGTAGATCGTCTTGTCTGCGTCCGTCACGTCAAATTCGTAAGTGTCCGGCGATCCCACCACCGCGGTCGCGTCGCCTGCGGGGCCAGCCGGGTTAAGACTGGTTTGAGAAACCACGCCCCAGTCGATCACAACTTCCAGGTTTTCTTCGCCGCCGACACCAAACACCAACTCAATGGTGCCCAGAAATTTACCATCAACAAACGTCAGACTGCTGCGCATGTTTTCTGCATCAGTTAACGTAACAAACGCCGTTTCAGCTCCTGTTGTAGCAGCCGCCGCGAAAGCCGTGGGACGTGGAGCGATCTGTTTGGCGACACCGCCGTCTGTGCGAACTTCCACGTTTTCGCCCAGAGTCACCGTGCCATTGATGCCGGACGACCCCGCGATAATTGTCAGCTTGTCGCCGGTTACGTCGTCGAAAACTCCCGCGGTCGGGTCTTCGTCTGACGTGATGATGATATTGTCGGCTAACGTGAAGTTTCCACCGCGGCTGATCAGACTAATGGTTTCGTCGATACTGGTGGTTAGCACGTTGTGAGCCGCATTCACATTTTGAATGACGGTCAGATCGCCTTCCGACGTGATATTGATATCTCCAGCGTTGGTGTCGATGCCTGTACTGGCGGTGAAGACCAGTTTGCCGATCGTCTGCGAACCAACCTGGTCAATCAACAGCTCGTCGGCATCAAAGAACGTGATCGCTCCCAATCCCGACGGCAGGCTGCCATCAGCAAGGTTGATCGCGGAATACACATCAACGTCGTTCGGTGCGGCTCCCAGCAGAACATCGCCCGCTGCGGATTCCTGACGGACTCCCAGACTTGCGGCGGTGATGAAACCGCTTGTCGTTTGCGAAATCGTGCCGTCTGCAACCAGACGAACATCTGCCGCGGCTGCGTTCACCTGCTGGCGAAGTGTCAGTGAATCTTCTGAATTGATCAGAACATCGCCGTCTGCCGATTTGACGCCGTCCGTCTGAGCAAACGTGATGTTGCCAATGGTTTGCGAGCTAACGGAATCGACAGCCAGTGCAATCTCGTTATTGAAGCCAATCGTTCCGGCTGTGCGGTCGTTGATAATAGAAACGACGTCAACGCGATTGCCATCATCCAGCAGCACGTCGCCGGCAGTTACGGATTCCTGTCGAATCGCCAGTTCATTGGCCGCAATGATGCCCAATGCAGACTGCACCACGTCATCATCCGCCAGAATACGAACGTCTCCATTGACAAAATCGATCTGCTGATTGATCGTCAAACTGCCATTCACATCCAGCAAAGCATCACCCAAAAGTGCTCCCTGAATTCCGTCAATACCAGCAAACGTGATGTTGCCACAAGTGGCTGCCGCTACGGAATCGATGGTCAGATCGTCGATATCCCGGTACACAGTCTGTCCTGAATCGGCAGCGTTGGATGTCGCCAGCACGTCAACGTCGTTGCCGTCATCCAGCACAATATCACCGCTGGAACCGAATTGATAAATGCCCAGCTCTGCCGCTGTGATGGTTCCTGCAGCCGATTGCGTAATGTCATTGCCGGCCTGCAGGTATGTGTAACCAGTGCCGCTGTTAATCGCAGAATTCAATGTCAGCGAATGCGTGGCCTGAACATAAATGAATACATCTGCATTTGTAGTTGAAACACCTGAGACCACCCCCACTGCGATATTGCCGATTGTCGTCGGCGCAACGGTGCCAACAATCAAATCGCCCGCTGAATTGATAGCCACCTTTCCTCCACCAACATTGCTCACGGCAATGGTGTTGATGAAATTGTTGTCATCCAGCAACACATTCGCTCCCGGCGAAAGCTGCAGCACGGCAAGCTCATCGGCGACAAAGGTTCCGTCGCCTGTTTGTTGAACATTACCATTGGCCATAATCCGCGTGTCCGCAGTACCAGAATTGACCTGCTGATTGATATCCAGTGTGCCTCCGGAATTCACCACAACATCACCGTTGCTGGTGTGTATTCCACTTGTTTCCGCAAAGTTTGCCTGATCCAGCGTTTGTGCCGTAACCGTGCCAATTATAAAATCGTCGACATTCTCAAACGCGACAACACCACCAACAGCCGTATTCTGAATCGCCACGGTGTTCACGTCATTGGCATCATCCAGCACGATATCGCCAGTTGCCGCCTCATTGCGAATGCCAAGTAAATCTGCCGTAATCGTGCCAGCCGCCACCTGGCTGATGGCACCTTTGCTAAGAATGCGAACGTTGCCAGTTCCGGCGTTCAGTGTTTGGCTAATCGTCAACGTCGTGCCAACATCCAGCAACACATCGTTGTTACCAGACGTCAGACCATGAACGCTGCCAACGGCATCAATGCTGATCGCGTCAAGATCTTTGTAAGTGACGGCACCAGTGTTATTACCCGCCAGCACCGCCACGTTGTTGTATGCATTAGTAAGTTCAAATGTGCCGGAACCGTTAAGCACAAGGCTTCCCGCAAGAATTTTTGAATTCGTTTGCGGCGTGGACGGCAGTCTTTGAGACACGACAGCCGACGCCGCTTGACTAATAGTAGCCACGCCGCTGCCCACATCGATGGCTGTCAGGTCACAATCCAGATCGACAAGTTCCAATGCCGCGGAATCATTGTTGATCGCTAAATCACCACTTGCCTCCCCATCAAACTCCTGCACAGTCAAGTTCAGAGTTTCGCCCTGCCCAGACTTGAACAGCAATCGCATGGCGTTGACATCGATTACACCAGTGCCACCCGCTGCAACATCAGCCGCTTCAATTCTAAGATCACCTGACACGGAAAGCGGTGTGGCAGACGATGGCAGTGTCAGAGTTCCCGTCGCTAACAGCGAAAGGTTGGCAGTGGTAATGGTTCCGCCGGACAAATCGAGATCGTTCGCACTTGTTAGAAACGCGCTGTCAGCCGTAAGGATCGTTACCTTGCCGCTGCCAGTTTCGTGAACGGCCACGTTTCGAGCCGCGACAATTTCAATTTCAGCAGATCGAACTTCCAGTGGATCTGCGGGCGTTGGTTTAAACACATCGGAAGAAGCGAACCCGATATCCAGCCCCGCTTCCAGACGCGTCACTCCCGACGACGCCTGAATGTTCAAGGCAGCTCCATTGTTATCGATGATGCTTCCGGAGGCGTAAATATCGACAGCGATTCCGGGTGTCGCCAAAATGTCGGCGGTGACCAGATCGATCAGGACATCGCCCACTGCTGCATCAACATTCACGCTGCCCGAGTATGCCGTCAGAGACGTTGCCAGGATGTCGCCGGCATCGGCCGACAGCGTCACGGAATCTGCAGCCACAACACTTGTCGCCGTAATCCCCCCACTCGTTGTGGACAGGTATATGCTATCACCCGTGGCTCCCCCGGCGGACACGGATATTGCGTCAATCAGTCCAGCTGCCTGCATGTTGATGCTGCCATCGGTGGTTGACGCCGTCAGCAGAACTCCGTCTGTCTCATTGATAAATATACTGCCGGCACCGTTATCCGTCGCCATCAATGTTGTGACAGCCGTATCAATCGCCGCCGTTCCGGACGCTCCAATTCCGTTTTGAGATTTTAGATTGGCAACTTCGGTAACAATGTTTTCAAAGCCCGTTCCATCACCCGCCAGGTTGTCTGTGATTGCCGCCGACGACGTCACCTGCACGCTGGAAGTCGCCACCAGTTGGCTTAGAGCAACATTGCGCCCCGTGTACAAAATCTCATCTGCACCGGTGACCGTGCCGCTGGCCATAAAAATATCGCCGGCCAATGAATTCAACACCACGGTTCCTGTCGCCCCCGTTGTGATGTTCGCATTCTGAACAACCGATGTCGCCACCAGTTCAAGATCACCGGTACTGGAACTTACAACGGCGTTCGTCGTCAGAGTTCCATCACTATTGACGTTCAGATCGCCAGCCCCATGGGCCGTTATCACGGAATCTGCCGTCAGGCTGCCGCCAGTGTTCAGATCGATACTTCCGTTGCCCGCCAGAGTACGAACCCCCGTGCCTGCGATCACCAGATCGTTGGCTTCGTTGACCACTACGTTTCCGCTGGTGGTATTGGTGGCCTGCAGTGAACCAATCTCTGTGTTGATATCCGCAGTTCCAGCGGCTCCAATGCCAGTCGCCGCCGTCAATGAAACAAAACCTGATGTTGCGATGTTTGCCGTTTCTGCTGCCGAATTGTCGATAACCGATCCCGCTGCACTCGAGTCACTGTCTGCGGTAATTGTGATGTTGCCGGACGTACTGGAAACTGACGCCAAACGAACGTTGCCCGTTGCCCCGTAGCCGATGGCCCCCAGAACACTGACGGTTGAAGTACCATCCGCCATTGTAATATCACCGCTATCCGCCGTAACGGATATCCGACCGGTGCTCGCGGTGCTGATGGTTGAATTCTGAGCCACCGCGTTGGCATAGACATCAATATCGCCAGTTCCCGATGAAACTGCCGCATTCTGCGTGAGCATGCCGTCATCTACATTCAACGTCACGTCGCCGGAACCATTCGCAGTGATGACAGCCGCTGAATTGACAACCAGGTTTCCGGCATCCACATCAACACGGATATTCCCGTTGCCTCCCGTTGTGGAAACCCCTGTGCCAGCAATCGAAAGCTCATCAAATTCGTGAATAACAATGTCACCACTGGTGGAATTCATGGCCTGAACAAAGGCGATATCCGTGTTGATATCCGCTGATCCCGTTGCTCCAATTCCGGTAGCTGCTGACAAAGTCACCATGCCTGTGTTTGTAAGATTTGCTGACTCCGCAACTGTGTTGTCGGTGATACTGCCAGCAGCTGCCGCGACACGGATGCCACCGACACCTGTTGTCAAAGCAGACAATCCAACATCTGTGGCAGCCGAAATACTGATATCGCCGGTTGTCGATTGCAAAGACGTGCCATCCGCCAGAGTGACTGAACCATTCGTCGCAGTCAGCTGCTGATTTCCATCAACCGTTGTTAACTCACTGGTGGCCAGCACCTGCACATTACCAACGGCCACGCCCGTGATCGCCCCGGCCGCGTCTGTACGGATATTCGCATTGATGACAAGATTTGTGCCCGCATTCAGATCAACGTTGCCGGTCGCATCCTCTGATGCGTCCCCACCGGTAATCGTCAACGCGGCGTTAATGGTCAGATGATCGTCGCTGCCACCATCGTTAGTAGATGTCAGGCTGATGCCGCTACCGTCGTTATTGGTGATCGCAGAATTCACAGTCAAAGGACTGGCGGCAGACAGCGTGATATTATCGAGCGTGGAATCCTGAACGTCGCTGCCGATGCCGCTGTTGTCCGTGATGGTGATTCCCGACAGGCTTCCCACGGTGCCCACCGTCAGCGAGCCGGTGTTCACAATGTGAATATCGCCCGAATCTGTTTCGGCGGCGATGGTGTGAGTGACTGCGGCGGCGGATGTTCGAGTTTCCAGAGCATCCGCGTCGTCGCCGATACCGGTCAGGGCACTCAGTGACGTGTTGACAGCAATGATGTCCATATGATCGTCGCCGGCATCCGTGATGGCACCGGAAATTGACTTGACGGAAACGGTGTTCGCGGTGCTAAGCTGCCCAATCGACACATTGCCGTCGGCCTCGACCGTGATGGTCGCGGTGCTGGCTGAGACCTGAGCTCCATTGGCCATGATGACCTGACCGCCATGGTTTCCGGCTTCGTTGTCGGCGGTAATTGTAATGGCTCCATCAACGGCCAGCACGTCTCCAAAGCTGCCCAATTCCACGTTTCCTGCCGCGGAGATCTGTATCGTCGACAGTGACAGAGTATTTCGAATCAGGCCGTTTATGATCGTAGCTGCCCCCGACGGCGCGTTGCCACTATCGCCGATGATGATGGCACCGTTGGACAGCACTTGATCAGATGTTCCGTTGGCATCGATCCTCACGCTGTCAACTGCGCCGGCTGTAGCAAAGATATCTGAGCCGCGAACGGCAACGCTGCCACCGATATCCAGCGGGCCTCCGCCGAGATACAACTGACCGGCGGCTGTAACGTGAACTCCACCATGCCCCCCCGTCGGCCCGGAACCGGCATCCGTCCCGGAATTGGTATCGGCCGTCACGATGATTTTCGCTCCGCCACCCGCAGTAACGGTATTGCTGATGATCACGTCTCGTTCAGCGTTCAGGATGATATCGCTGCCGCTGTTGATAGCTGCTGCGATTGTCAGGTCAACATCACCGCCCTGAATAGAAACGCTGCCCGCACCAACCTTGACCATGCCGTTGACAGTGGCTCCAGTGATGGACAGTGTCCCTCCAAGCCCCGAGTCACTGCTGACTGTGCCGTCGATCGTCAGACCATCAGCAGCGGTCAGCATGATGGCTCCACCGTTGACGAACGTGTCTCCACTGGTCACCGGACCGCTGAAGGTGACATCTCCACCACCTGTTTGATCGAATTTGATGCCGCCGTTGCCGGTTGTCAGCGAAGTAACCGTCGTCGCCGTTACCAGAACATTATCAATGTCGATATTGCCGACCGCGGTATCAGCGCTGATGCTGGAAGCGGCAGTTTGTATGGCCGTTGAACTGCCCAGGCCGATGCCGGTAGCCGCGTTCAGGCCGACGGTCGCTGCAGTGATAAGTCCCGATCCGTCGATGCTGCCGGTGTTCGAGGTAAAGGCGGCCGTTGTTGCGTCAACGGTGGTTGTACCTGTTAACGTCACGTCGCCGAAGCTGGTCAGAGTAAGACTGTTCCCGGTGTTGGCGTTCACCAGTTCCGTGGCGCTGTCTTCAGTGACACTGACAGCTCCGGCGGAATTGAACGTTAGACTGCCAAAGTTGGTGGCGTTGCCTGCGTCATCTCCCAGAGTGATAGCACTTCCTGTGAAGTCGGCATGACCGGTGATGGCCAGGTCGCCGTCGGTGCCGTCTGTGATGATGCCGGATGCCGACACCAGCAGGTTGTTACTGATGGTTGAGAGACCGGCGAACTGCACAGCGTTGATGTCATTCAGAGTCACGTCTTTGCCGGACACCACGGTAATGTCGCCGGCAAAATCGTTCGCGTTGTCCAGAGTGATATCATGTGTCGCACCGGCCGTCAGGCTGGTCGTGCCGGTGATGGCCAGAGTACCGGACGCTCCATCAGTGATGGTTCCGACTGTCGTTGCCACCAGATCCCCACCGACGACTGACGTGCCACCAAACTGCAGAGCATTAACGTCGTTCAGGGTCACGTGATTGCCGGACACAATGGTCACGTCGCCAACGAAGTTGTTGGAGTTGTCCAGAGTGATGTTGTTGGTCGAACCGGCCGTCAGACTGGTGGTGCCGGTGACAGCCAGAGTGCCCGCCCCGCCATCAGTGATCGTGCCGGAGGTGGTGACAACCAGGGCCTGACTGATGACTGAAGTGCCGCCGAACTGCAGATCGTTGATATCGTTCAGGGTCACATCTTTGCCGGAAACAATGGTCACATCGCCCACGAAGTTGTTGGCGTTGTCCAAAGTGATGTCATTCGCCGAACCAGCCGCAAGACTGGTTGTGCCGGACACTGCCAGAGTTGCCGAGGCTCCATCGGTGATGGTTCCGTCAGTCGTTGCCACCAGATGCCCGCTGATAACTGAAGTGCCACCGAACTGCAGATCGCTGATGTCGTTCAGTGTCACGTCTTTGCCGGATACCACGGTGACGTCGCCACCGAAGTCGTTGGCGTTATCCAGAATGATGTCGTTTCCCGCTCCTGCAGTCAGGCTGGTCGTGCCGTCAATTGTCAGAGTTCCGGTTGCTCCATCCGTAATTTGACCGGCAGCATTCAGAACAAGACTTCCGCCGGACAGAGCATCATCAATTGTGATCGCTCCAGCGGTTTCCGTCAGAGCCACCAGCCCCGTCCCGCCGCTGCCGCTGAAAGCGATTCCTGTAGCCTTGGTGTCTTCAAACAGAACGTTGCCGGTGCTGTTGGTGATATCCAGATTGCTGACGATGGTTTCCACAGCGTTGGCGCTGCCGATACCGCTGGCGGCTGTGATGTTCAGACTGGCAGCGTTCACGTCTGTTGCAATATTGGAATTGCCGACAACGGCTGTTCCGGCAGACAGAGTCACCACGCCCAGTACTCCAGCCCCTGAAGTCTGGACTCCCGTTGTGCCAGTTGCCTGTTCGAAGCGTAGTTCGTCAGCCGCCGTCAGCTCAATCGTCCCCGACCCATTGACGGATTCAGCAATCACCAAATCGTTGCCAGCAGCAACAACGCTGATTTCGATCGCTCCACCGACAGCAGAATTAGTGATTCCACTACCGACGCTTCCCAAAGTCAGCGAACCAGCATTACTGATCGCAATCGCGCCGCCAGTGGAATTCACAGCCGTCAGTTTGTCAACGACTGTATTCAGCGGCGATGCTGTTGAACCGATTCCATTGACGGCTTCCAGCATCAGCGAGTTCACAGTCAGGCTTCCCGAACCGGTGATCGCAGCGCCGGTCACCAGTTTCAGCACGGGAATCGGCGTCGTGTTGTCTGCCACGTTGATGGTCGAGCTGACATTGATGTCCCCGCTGTTGGTGTCGCCAATCATCACGGTGCCGGCTGTGATGGTGTTGAGCTCATTATCAGACACGCCAAGCGTACCCGCCGAATCAACGCCTCCGAGATCAATGTTCGCTCCATTGGTGTACTGTCGAATCGTGACACTGCTGCTGGCGGACGCGGCGACACTGGCTGTGGCATCGATCCTCAGGCTGTCGGTGGCTAGTGTGATGGTGCCGCCGTTGGTCGCCGTGGTGATGCTTGATGTATGCTGCAATGCAATGCCGGCACTAACCCCGGACCCTCCTGTGATTCCTGTAACTTGAACGTCACCTCCACCGGACGTGATTTTGCTAACGTTTCCGTACAGCACAACGCCGCCGTTTCCGTTACCACCACCATTGCCGCCAGTTCCAATCACTGTCACAGCAGCGTTGGTGCCCGACGTAATCGTTCCGCCAATGCCGACTGCCACGCCAATACTGTTGCCGCCCGAACTGCCTCCACCGATTCCGGTCACCGAAACAGCTCCACCGCTGGACGTAATCACCGAATTCGTCTGATACACGAACACCCCGTAATTGTTCGGCGCGGTCCCGCCAACACTTCCTCCGGTGCCAGCCACTACTACCATTCCGCTACCGCCGGCCGACACCAGCCCACCGAACGACACATCAACGCCGTGATTAAGCGTACTGGATCCTGCACCACCACCCGTTCCCGTCACCTGCACATTGCCGCCGGCGGATGTGATGGACCCGCCGCTTCCTGATACTAGAACTCCCACATTAGCGTTACCAGTTCCCGTCAGACTTCCGCCCTGACCAGTGACTGTTACAAGGCCGGTTGTGCCGCCGATAATATCGCCGGAAATCCGAACGCCCGATTGATAGCCCGCAGCATCATCTCCACCTTTACCAAGAACGGTAACCGTCCCTGTGCCGGCTGCCTGAACCAATCCGCCATTAACGTTGATCCCGATGAAGTTGCCGCTGGTAGAAATCGCCTGTTGGTTGGCACTCAGCAACAGGTTTCCATCCACGGTCGTCACGGACGAACCGCTGGCAAGAACAATGTTGCGTTCCGCCGTCAATGAAATCTCGCCGTTACCAGTTGCGGAAATGTCGGCGTTGGAATTCGCAAGGTCGATCGTGCCGACTGCGTTCGCCGTTAAGTCCATGCCTGCAGCCATAGTCACCGTGTTGTTCACGCTGATTCCAGCAGCAGAGTTCAGAGTCAGGTGCTGATTCCCGGTTGTGACCGAAGTTAGAGTAATTCCATCTGCATTTGTAATTACGGCGGTGGTCGCTCCGCTGATCACCAGCACATCACCGGCAGCATTGCCGAAAATCACGTCGCCGTCGGCGGTTAACGTCATTCCGTCCAGAGTTACGTTGGCATTGAACGTCGCTCCCCCGGCACCCAACGTAACATCTTCATGGAACCGAATTTCCCCCGCTGCGTTATCCTGAAACAGGCCACGCAGAGAAATTCCCCCACCGAGGATTCCGGTGAACGTGCGTGAACCTGCCCCCACCAACGTCAGTGATTCAGTATCTGCTGTTGTTCCGTCGACTCCACCACTGAAACTGATATCGCCGCTTCCACCAAGACTGGCATCCCCCGCCAGAGTGATCTCCCCGGCCAAAGCGGCTGCCGTCCCACTGCTATTGGAGATCGATCCAACGCCACTTGCGCCATTTCCGTTGATTGTTAATGCCTCAAAACCGATCGCGAAGCCGTTTAGATCCAACGTGCCTCCGTTGACAATGGTGCCTCCCGCAATCGCCCCCAAAGCAGCTGTGTGGCCCGCAGCAATAGTTCCTGCATCGATGGTTAGCGTGTTGTCAAACGCGTTCGCGCCGGAAAACGTTACCGTGCCGCTGCCGACCTTCACCAGAGTTCCGCTGCCGCTGATTACAGCCGCGACTTCGCGATTGTTGGCGTCACCGAAGGTCAATGACGAGGCTCCTTCCACTACGATCGAGGTCCCTGCCACCGCAGCCAGGTCGGCTATCACAACGGCTGCAGCGGCGTCCGGACCGGTGATTTCCAGAGTTTTCGTGCCTGAAAGACTAACCGTTTCGTTGTATGTACCATCGTTGACGATAATTGTACCGTTTGCCATCACAGCCGCTTCAGCCGCAGAGATCGTGCTGAATGCGTTCACACCAAAAATCGCCGATTGATCTCCAGCTGTGCCGTAATCGGCGTCGGCAATGACTGTTCCTGCCGACAGCGTCGACCACGAATCGTCATCGACATAGGCGGTCGCCGGGGTGCTGGCTTCAACCAGTACAACATCGTTTCCGTCACCGCTGGCGTAGAACAACGTGTAAGAGTTGCCATTGATGATGACAGCTGACGCTTCAGCATGACTTATGGCAGCAGCCGTTGTGCCTGATCCGTCGTTGGCAATCAACGTCAGCAGCAGATTGTCGCTTACAGTGCCGGATGTGCCGCTGAATGTCAGAGACGTGCCGGACAAATCGAGAGCACCATTCACAACCAGTTGATCGTAGTCCATACCTGCCGCGGCAGCAGGCGGATTGACTTCGAAGGTAAGAACCCCCGTTCCCGAATAATTGCCATTGATGGTCAGCACACCAGGACTGTTTCCTGGCGCAATGGTGGCGTTGTTGACAACGTTGCCCGTCACCGTGCCAACCCCGGTCATCGTGCCAGCATTCAGCGTAACATTGCCGGTAATCTGCCCATCAACATCCAGAGTGCCACCCGCCAGAACAAAGCTGCTGGCCACCGAACCGCCCGTCGAAACCTGCAGCGTTCCGGCGTTCACAGTGGTTCCGCCCGTGTAAGTGTTGGCCTGAGACAGCACAAGCGATCCCGATCCCGCTTTTGTCAGCCCGCCGGTTCCCGTGATGTCGGATCCTGCGGTCTGAGTGAAAGCCCCCGCAACCGTCACTGCGACATTGCCGGTCAGATCGCTGTTGGCGTCGCTGTTCAGCAAAGCCGTGGCCCCCAAAATAATATTTCCTGCACCTGAAATTGCGATTCCGCTGTTGGCCAGAATGCCGCCATCAATCGTCACCAGATTCGGTGCGGTTGTGCCGCCAACTGTTACGGAATCTGCGGCTGCGGCCACGCTGCCGGAAATATCTCCGTCCAGATCCACCTGATTGCCAGCATCGATGGCAACCAGCCCATCCGCTTCAATGGCACCAGTCAGTGAAACCGTATCAACGGCATCCAGATCGACGAATCCGGCGGCGGACAACGTGGCAGAAATGCCCAGGCTGCCAGCGGAAACCAATTCAACGTTGTTTCCGCTACTATCTCCACTCAGGCTCAGGTCGCCCGTTTCTGAAATACCCACGTCGCCAGTGCTGTGGAATTCCAACGAACCAAACTGCACGGAATCTCCCGCGGCGTCGCCCAGCAGGATGGAATCTGCCGTTAAATTGGCGTGCCCTGTTACATTCAGACTACCGCTGCTGTCAGTCAGATCGCCGGCAGAAGCCAGATTAAGCACGTCGGCAGAATTTGCCCCAGTCAGCTGGGTGGCACTGTCTTCCGATATTTCAACCTGACCAGCAGAAGTGAAGGACAGAGAACCAAAATTCGTGCTGTCTGTGGCTTGTTCACCCAAAGTCACGCTGCCAGTTGTATGGAAGTCGACATTGCCGGTTACGTCAATCACAGCCGTTGCAGAATCCGTAATGTTGCCGGAGCCCGCATCAATGTCTGCGTCGCCCGACAGCTTCAACCCCTTAAATTCAATTCCCCCATCGGCATCAACAAGATTTAGAGAAGCTGAATGATCGCCGTCAACAGAAACAGTGTCGAAGTCGTCAAGCCCGCCAGACAGGTTGATGTTGCCGCCATCGGTGACGTTAAGATTGGCGACCTGCAAACCAATCGCACTGCTGGTAACTCCGGCAAGAGCTCCCTCTGCAGCAGTGGCCGCGACGGAGGCATCGATGTTCAGTGTCGAAATCGGACCGGTGGTGGCCTGACTAAGAGTCTTCCCGGCCAGAGAAAACTCACCACTCACCAGCAACAGGTTTGTCGGATCCCACGTTCCATTCAGCAGCGTAAACGAACCCGTTCCGGCTGACAGATCACCATCGATCGTTAACGTGTCGTTCAGGCTGAAGTTGTCCAAAGTGATGGCACCGGCCAACACAGAAAACCCGGCGTCCAGTAGTTTGCGTTCTTCCAATCTGGTGACGCGCAGCTTCCCCGTCGACCGCGGCTGCACCAGCGCACGGCGATCTGATATGCGTTTCCGCAAACGATCTAAGAAGTTCTTGATAGACATAAACTCGTCTGCACCTTTCCGTGGGCAGTGAGCATCGACAGGTCCACATAATCCAGAAGGTCCGCACAATCGTGTTCATTATCATGCAGACACCGAAACGCATCGCTTCCCCCATCGGCAGAGACGACTTAACTTCGCTCGTTTACCATCCGGGAATGTGTGGCGTCGCAGCAATGAATTTTCGCCTTTCGAATTGAAGCGATTGTGCCTGCATTGCGGACTAAACGGATGAAGCCAGCAGATCTAACAATCATGCCAACCAAAACCCGATGAATGCCAATGCACACGCTATTTTCAGGGACGAACTCCATGCGCTGCTACAACTGCTTGCTCTGCCCAAAAATCTCCGTCGTTTTATGGCTCGCACTTCTGGTTCTGGTCTCGCCGGCTCACGGACAAACATCCAACATCCAAGCCAACAGAAGGGTTGCTGCATACATTGTCAGCGATTCGCCGGAAGTTGCCAACCGAGTTCTCCCCAGCAACGCCGCCGGTTTGAAGTTTGCCGAATTTTCTGAAGGAATTTCTATCGCAAAACACCGGTCAGCCAGATCCGCTGAGCGACATGCGAGCACCAGCCGACGACGTTCGACGGTGTACTCAAACCGACCTTCGACACTGACCTCGACACCTGGTTCCGCAACTTCAGACAGAAATCCTGCAAAACCAACACAAGTCGAACTTGCTCCTCCGGCTGTCCCGCCAGCCGCAAGCGTACTCGACAACAAGAGCTCAAACATTCACCCGCCAGCCGCCCCCCGAGCCGCCGATACAGACGCTGCTTACCTGGCCGGATTGACTCGCCCACTGCACAGCGTCAATCTTGCCGACGCCGCCACGGCTGAATCGCTGGCGGGTGAACAGCTTCGTCAGCCCACCGCGATTAACGATAACTTTCAGTTTAACGCTGGAACAATTCTGGACAGCAATCGCAGCCTGACAACTCCGTTGCCCTGGCGAGTATCTCAGCCAGTTTGGTACAACCCGCTGTACGTTGAAGACCCGAATCTGGAACGCTGCGGACAGCATCACGGAATCTTCACGGAACCTGTGTCTCTGGTGAAATTTTTCGGACGCATGCCCGTCGTTCCCTACATGGTCGCGTCCAACCCGCCGAATAGCTGCGTGCGTTCACTGGGAGACTGCCCAACCTGCCACAGCTTCGGCATCGACGCCTATCTGCCGCCGCTGGATGCAGAAGCCTCAGCCGTTCAAGCCGCCGCAACCGTTGGACTGATCTTTCTGATTCCCTAACAAGGGCTTCGCCCTTGACCCTATGGCATGGATAGCGGAAAAAGCGTGGATAGTTCGAATCGCCGAGCCGCTCCGTTGTCGCTACGACCAACATGCACGCATTGTGCGAGCATCATTCCCAGTAAGCCCTTGACGAGGCCCTGCCTCAGACCATTTGAGCTGACGCTTGGAAACGCCGCTAAGAAGCTGTCGATTTCGTCGGGAACAAGCCCCTGTCGGATTAGCCGCCGGGCGTTAGCCCCGGTTTTCAGCATGCTAAACCGGGGCTAACGCCCTGCGGCTGATTGAATCGACAGCCTGTATCGTCACCGGTTACGATATCATAGCAATCAAGAGTCCCAAGCGACGACAGCCCTTTGCCGATGACCACAGTCACCGGTTGCTGACGCATAACAATAAACAGCCCCGGAGAGGCGACGGCGATTCACCAGAAAGATTCTACCATCGCCCCTCTGGGACTTTTTGTTGTTGAAGACATCAAACCGGTGGTTGCACAACCGGCAGGAAGCTGTCGTCCCACCCAGACTCAATCGCCCCCAGACTCAATCGCATCAGCCACGTTGCCCCGATTGCTGTCCACCGCCGGCTTGCTCGGAACCATTGAAGCATCGCCGTCCAAGACTCTAACCTGTTCAACCCGACGGGCACTTTCAGCGGCCTTCCAGCTTCTTCAAAATCGGCACCATCGCATCCAGTTCCGTATAGAACATCGCGCTGGCGTCGATTCCGCGTTCGTCCAGAAACTGAATGCGCTGCTGCACGCTGGGGCGATTGGAAACCCATGGCAGCACAACGCACCACACCACAGCCACAGCCGTTGAGGCCAGAGTCAAAGCCAGTCGAGATCGATTCTTCTCCGCCACGGTAGCCTGCCTACTTTTTAAACAGTACACCAAACATCAGATAGGCCATTGCCAGAGTCAAAATCAGATTTAATGTTTGACCGCAAAGATACAGCACCAACGGCTTGCCGCCCTTCAGATAAGGCAACAGCTCGCTGAATTTTGTTTCCAACCCAATGCTGACAAAGGCCAGGCAAAACAACCAGCCTCGAATGTTTTTCGTCGAACCTGAGGTCATCGCTTCAACAAGTTCCGGACCACCGGCCATCATGGAATGCATCAACGAAAACACGATCGACACACCGAAAAAGCCCAGCACGAATCGAGGAAATCGCTTCCAGATTTCAGAAACACCAGGGCGAGCGCCTTCCGGATCCTTCTCAACGCTGGTCACCCAATATGTGGCAATTCCGAATGAAGCGACACCGATCAGAATGTTCTGAATCATCTTTACCGCCGCCGCCACTTCCAATGCTCGCTGCCCCAAAACCGCTCCTGCGGCTGCAACCGCTCCTGTGGCATCAATAGTGCCACCCAGCCAGGCACCGCCCACAACTTCATCCATACCAACAGCTTTAATAATAGCCGGCATCACGATCATCATGATGACGGTAAACGACAACGACATGCCAATCGCCAGCGATAGTTCTTCTTTCTTGGCTTTGCACGCTGCCGCCGCTGCAATGGCCGCTGAAACTCCACACACCGACATGTCTGCGGAAATCACCATGTTCAAAGAACGAGATTCCATCTTCAGCACTTTTTGGCCAAAGATGTAAGTGCTGATTAACACAGTGGGAGTCACAACCCAGGCGACAAAGATTCCGGGAAGACCAAGTTCCATCAGCCGAGACATCAGCACTTCAGCGCCTAATAAAACAAGCCCCGTCTTGATGAAAAATTCCGTCGTTACCGCTGGGCGCACCCAACCAGGAGTTCCCACCGTATTGGATATAATCAGCCCCACCATCAGCGCCCACAAAGCGTATTCCAGGTTGTACGCTTTCACGACGCTGTGAGCCGCCAGGGTGTACGACAAAGTTGCCAACAGAAACACGCCTGTGAACGCCTTCAAAAACTTGACGCCGCTTCCCGCACCGTCTCGAAAACGCACTGCCAAACTTAACAGCAAAGCCAGCACAGCAAACGTACCCAAAGTACCTGCCAGCGGGCTGTAACTTGTGGCCCCCGACTTGTCTGTGGTCACAAAAGAATCAATCGGGCTTTGCTGCCACTTACCCGGCTTAGACATCCACGCCTTCAGCGGGTTATGAGTCACAAATGTCGGAACATCGTCCACAACTTTTTGTTCTAAATTCGCCCACACAAGAGCCAGAGAAACCAGCAGCACCACAAATGCACAGCCCATGGCCAGCCAGTCGTCAGAAATGCGCTTCTTCACTGGTACAACTTCAACAGCTTCCATTTTTTTCATTCTTTCAGGTGCTACCGAATTTCTGGTCAACCGTTGCCACAACCGATTCAGAATTCGATCGTAGAGTCAGGTTTAAAACAACCAACAATCGAACGGCAGATTTTAAGCCCGTGTTTTCAGGGCCGTATTAATGGGGGAGAAAAGGCGGGAATCACGATAATTACAACACTGAAGCTCCTGACAAGAGCTTCGCCCCTGCCCCCATGGCGTGGTATCGGAAAAGACATAGAAAGCCCCAATCGCCGAACTGCTCCGTTGCCGCCACGAGAATCATGCGCGCACCGTGCCCGCATCTTTTTCAGCAAGACTCTAACGAGGCCGTGCCTCAGACCATTCGAACTGACGCTCGGAAGCGCGACTACGTCGCTCTGAAAACTTCACTCAATGTGAACAAATTCGCTTCAACAAGAATCTAACTGGACAGCGACAGGCTCAATGAAAGGTCGGTATTTCTACGCCCCACATCAGCCGCAGGGCGTTAGCCCCGGTTAGTGCGGATCACGGAAAAAACCGGGGCTAACGCCCTGCGGCTCATTCAGACTGGCGTTGTCCAGCTAAGACAGCAACGAAAAATGTTCCGTAAGTCTTCACTGTAAGCGACGTAGGTTTAATGGAAAATGCTCAAGTAAACCAGCGTTTACGTCTTCCAGAAGGTCGCCGCTGGCCAAACAAATGGCGGAAGCAGACTTCTCCGTCGCAGAAATGGTCGCAAAACAGATTTAAGCCCGGGATCAACTACACTTCGTTCCCGACCTACCTTCAGCTCGTACGGCAGTTCCTGAATCGACTTAGCCGGGCGGCAAGCCACGGGCTAAGCCAGGCCAATTGCAGACCAAAGTCCGGGCTGTTGGGGCTCCCAAACGGGAATCAAAAAGACTGAGACGGTAAATGCCTTGCGGAGCCTTTACACAAGCATGTTTTGCTGTAGAATCCCCGCCCGCAACGCCGAACAAAGTCAAAGTTCAGCGTGTCGAAGCTTTGCTTTAGTTGACATAGAATAAAATGGCCAAACGCCATTTTCTTCCATGAAGATTCAACTTTTAGGTTTCCAAATGGCGAAACCACAACAAATCAAGCATCGAATGACGGCGTAAGTCGTTACCGTAAAACAACTTAAATCACGGCGGTGTAGCTCAGTTGGTTAGAGCAGCGGAATCATAATCCGCGTGTCGGGGGTTCGAATCCCTCCACCGCTATTTCTGGAAGCCTCGGGAAATGCAACGTTTTCCGAGGCTTTTTTATTTTGGCTATGGCAAGCCTGCGCTTTTGACCACAACCGCACGCAGCCAAAGCACAAACCCGGCTCCCAAGCGCCCCCGGGGCCCGACAACTGTGCTCTCTGTGGTCAAAACTGAGTTGGTGTTAGACAAACATCTGCTGCAGCAGGCTGGCAGTTGAGTTGCTGTGGAACTCGCAAACTTGAATCCACGAAAAAACGCGTGCCGGGCTGATGACCAGGCACGCGTTTGGAATGTTCGACGATGGGCGAATAATCGGCATTGTTGATTGAGCGGACAATTGCCTCTCAATTTTACGGCCGCGTCTTAAAACATCAAAGCTGAAATCCGTTGATAGACTGTCCGGAATTCAGTCGCTTGTGGATCGAATACTGGAGTGCGGGACTTCAGCGGCTTCAGTATCAAGCCATCTCAAAACACTATTCGCTGGCGTTGTCTCGGCTTAAGGCCATATACGTAGCGACACCACCAAGTGCCAAAATGCCGACGCCATATTTGGCTTCCGTTGACATATGGTGCACTGGCTGGCAGTTATTGCACTGATTGGGAGGGCATTCGCTTCGCTTGAACCAGTTTCCTCGAACCTGAGGCGACGCATCATCAACCAAAGCGATTGATGTCACAGACTTTGGTGGAGCAGTTCCGTTCCGCCAGACTCGGCAGGCATACATCTGGTCTGCGATGAAAATTGTACAGGTGCCGCCCTGCAAATTGGCAACGGTCAGACGTCCGGCTTCGTCGGCGATGCCTGCAACTTCAGCACTTCCACAGCGAATTCTTACCACGCTGGCTGAAACGGGATTGCCTTCTTTGTCGACAACAATCAGTTTCAGTTCGCCTTGCGCATTCAATTCGACGTTCCGCAGCACAGGTTTTTGCACGGTCGCTGCCGCTGGGGAGTCCTGAGCCTGCAGGCATGAGCTCATCAGCGAACTGGGAAACGCCAATGCCAGGCACAGTAGCACTCGAATTTTCATGTGAAGAATCCCTTCGAATCACACTAACTGTATAACTGAATTCAG
>ERZ887942.385-NODE-385-length-36983-cov-18.266546_pt1 | contig 36983 bp, 28 predicted proteins | sample MGYA00521099_ERZ887942 | MGnify/ENA primary metagenome ERZ887942 (study PRJEB32303, sample SAMEA104408605) | aquatic metagenome | biome: Brackish water; feature: Pelagic; material: water | place: Baltic Sea | collected 2014-06-07T06:48:00 | depth 16,251 m ...
GAATGTGAAGATGGCACGCACCTCTACATTCGCCCTCAAACTGATGCCGTGGCTCCTCTCGACGTCTCATTTGTACATTGGAACAATGATCCAAAAGGCTATTTTCCACTCTTCAAGCAGCGAAAAAACTTGGAAAAAGGGCATCACGAAGGTGAGTTCTTGGTCTTTACGCCGGGAGTTGTCAAAATTGTGATTGTCTGGGCCCTCGACAATGGATGGGAATCCCAAAGCGCAAACTTGGTTCGAGCCAGTTTCAATAACGGATTCAAATGGATAGGGTTTAACGGAAAACCCATCAACACACTCTCTTAAAAGCAGAGGTTATCTCCTGGGCAAAAGCCTCAGGGCTATTCGGCTCAAATGGCCCATTGTTGATGCTTGAAATCCTATCAATGCGCCTCGCTGTCCAGCGACAATTAAGATTGCCCCCTAACGACAGTTAGAAACGGGATTGTTCCACGTCACACCAGGAGGAAGCCATTCTTTCCCAACACAGCCGATATGGACCTTCTAGCGGTTGTGTTGGGAAAGAATGTCTACCGGGAAAAATGTTCCACAAATTGTCGCTGGGGTCATTTTTAATTGTCGTTCTACACTGAAAAGACGAACATAAAAAAGGCGCGCTGTTTCCAGCGCGCCTTTTGAAATTTTGATTCGATCAGAATTACTTCTTCCTCTTCTCCTCTTCGCGCGCCTTGGCGTCCGCGATCACTTTCTCAGCCACGTTCTTAGGACAGGCCGAATAGTGTTCGAACTCCATCGAGAACTGACCGCGACCAGAGGTCATGGTGCGAAGGTCACCAATGTAACCAAACATCTCGGAAAGAGGGGCCTGCGCCTTGATGCGGATTCCGCCGGAAGCAGTGTCCTGCGACTGGATCATGCCACGACGACGGTTGAGGTCACCAATGACATCACCCACGTGATTTTCAGGAGTGAAGACATCGAGCTTCATGATCGGCTCAAGAATCTGCACTCCGGCTTTTGGCACGGACTGACGATAGGCCGCTCTTGCCGCGATCTCAAAGGCCACGGCGGAGGAGTCAACTGCATGGAAGCCACCATCGTTGAGGGTCACTTTGAAGTCCAAACAGGGATAACCGGCGAGCACCCCCTTATCGAGTGAAGTTTTGAAGCCTTTCTCGACGGCAGACCAGAATTCCTTGGGCACGTTGCCACCGACAACCTTGGACTCGAACTGGAAGCCTTCACCTGGCTCAAGCGGAGTGAGGGTGTAGTCAATCTTGGCGAACTGACCGGAGCCACCTGACTGCTTCTTGTGAGTGTAGCTGTCTTCAAGCTCCTTGGTGATGGTCTCGCGGTAAGCCACCTGGGGTGCTCCCACGATCACCTCGACCTTGTGAGTCCGCTTCAGGATATCGACTTTAATATCGAGATGAAGCTCACCCATTCCCTTAAGAATGGTTTCACCGGAATCGAGATCGGTCTCAACGCGGAAGGAAGGATCCTCCTGAATCATCTTACCAAGCGCATTACCAAGCTTCTCAGCATTGGCTTTATCGATTGGTGAGACAGCGAGTGAGATCACGGGATCCGGGAAGACCATCGGCTCAAGCGTCGCGGGCTTGTCCTTGCAGGAAAGAGTGTGACCGGTTTGGACGTTCTTAAGACCAACAAGGGCGATGATGTCACCCGCTTGGGCGCTATCAAGTTCGGTCCGCGCATCAGCGTGCATCTCGACGAGCCGACCGACTCGCTCGGTCTTGCCAGTGAAGGTATTCAAAATGGTGTCGCCCTTCTTGAGGCTACCCGAGTAGATACGGGTGAAAGTCAGAGCACCAAACTGGTCGTCCATGATCTTAAAGGCAAGCGCACGAAGCGGACCGTCCGGATCGACAGTGGCGACTTCACCGGTCTCGTTGCCTTCGTCGTCAAACTCGGGTTCAGGTTCGACTTCGAGAGGTGATGGAAGGTAATCGACAACTCCGTTGAGGACATTTTGAACTCCCTTGTTCTTGAACGCAGAACCACAGAAGGCAGGGAAGAAATCAAGGGCGATGGTCCCCTTGCGAATACAGCGCTTGATGGTATCAATATCGGGCATGTTCCCTTCAAGGTAAGCCTCCATCACGTCATCGTCCTGCTCCACCGCAGTCTCGATCAACTCGTCGTGATACTTCTGTGCCTTTTCCTTAAGATCATCAGGCACGTCGGTGATTTCAAAGTTCTCGGGAAGACCGGAGTCATCCCAGATGTAGGCTTTCATTTCCAGCACATCGACGACTCCTACGAAGGAATCCTCAAAGCCGATGGGAATGGTCATGACAACAGGCTTGGCTCCAAGAACATCCTTGGTCTGTTGAATCACGCTAAAGAAATCAGCGCCGACACGGTCGAGCTTGTTGACGAAAATGATACGTGCGACTTCGGAATCGTTGGCGTATCTCCAGTTGGTCTCAGACTGAGGTTCCACTCCACCGGATCCTCAGAATACGCCGACACCGCCATCGAGAACCTTCAGAGAACGGTAAACCTCGATCGTGAAGTCAACGTGTCCCGGGGTATCAATGATGTTCATCCGGTAGTCATTCCAGAAACAGGTCGTGGCAGCAGACTGAATGGTGATTCCCCGCTCAGCTTCCTGTTCCATGAAGTCAGTCGTTGACTCACCATCGTGGACCTCACCCGTTTTATGAATCTTTCCAGTGAGCTTGAGGATACGCTCGGTGGTCGTGGTCTTTCCAGCGTCCACGTGTGCGAAGATGCCGATGTTTCGGTATTTGCTGAGGTCTATCATGATTACTGTCTCGTGAGGGGCGCTTCATAATCACCACACCACTGTTTTGTCGAGTCCTGACCGAGACTTTTTGAGCATTATCAGCCAATTCGGACCGGTTCTTCGTTTACAAAACTCGGTTTCCTGACATTCAGACGTCGTCAAATCGACTTTTTCCCAAAAATGAGCACGAATTACTTCAACACTCTTCCTCTTCGTCGCCAGCTTGACGAGCTTGGCACCTGCCGCTTCATGGACGCTTCCGAGTTTGCCAACGGCGTGAATGCCGCCAAGGGGCTCAAGATCGTCATCGTCGGCTGTGGCGCCCAAGGTCTCAACCAAGGCCTCAACATGCGCGATTCCGGACTCGACGTTTCCTACACCCTCCGCGCCGCGGCCATCGAGGAAAAGCGCCAGTCCTACCTCAACGCCACCGAAAACGGCTTCGCCGTTGGAACTTATGAAGAAATGCTCCCGACCGCGGACATTGTCATGAACCTTGCTCCCGACAAACAACACACCAAAGTTGTCGAGACCGTCATTCCTCACATGAAGGAAGGCGCTACTTTCTCCTACGCCCACGGCTTCAACATCGTTGAGGAAGGCACGCAAATCCGCAAAGACCTGACCGTGATCATGGTGGCGCCCAAGTCTCCTGGTTCCGAGGTTCGCGAGGAATACAAGCGTGGTTTTGGCGTCCCAACCCTCATTGCCTGCCACGTCGAAAATGATCCTTCCGGTGAAGGCATCGAACTCGCCAAAGCTCTCGCTGTTGCCCAAGGCGGTGACAAGGCGGGTGTTCTCGAGTCCTCCTTCGTTGCCGAGGTCAAATCCGACCTCATGGGCGAGCAGACCATTCTTTGCGGTCTCCTTCAGGCGGGTTCCATTCTCTGCTTCGAGAAGATGAAAGCCGATGGCATCGATCCCAAGTGGGCTGTCAAGTTCATCCAAAACGGATGGGAAGTCGTCACCGAGGCTCTCAAGCACGGTGGCATCACCAACATGATGGATCGCCTTTCCAACCCCGCCAAACTTGAAGCCTTCGCTCTCTCCGAGGAACTCAAGGACATCATGCGGGACCTTTTCTACAAGCACATGGACGACATCATCTCCGGTGAGTTCTCCCGCACCATGATGGCCGACTGGGCCAACGACGACTTCAACCTCCTCGGCTGGCGAAAAGAGACCGGCGAGACCGAATTTGAAAAGACCGAAGGCGAAGGAGAAATCTCCGAGCAGGAATACTTCGACAAGGGCATCCTCATGGTTGCGATGGTCCGCGCTGGCGTGGAACTCGCCTTCGAGGCCATGGTCGAAGCCGGCATTGAACCCGAGTCGGCCTACTACGAGTCTCTCCACGAGACGCCACTCATCGCCAACACCATCGCACGCAAGAAGCTTTACGAAATGAATCGCGTCATCTCCGACACCGCCGAGTATGGCTGTTACCTCTTCAGCCACGCTGCCGTGCCTCTTCTCCAGGACTTCATGGCCAGCTTGGATACCCGCGTCATCGGAAAAGGTCTCAGCGAGTCCGACAACAGCGTCGACAACCAGACCCTCGTGCAAGTCAACGCCATCATCCGTGACCACGATGTCGAGGAAATCGGAATCTACCTCCGCGAAGCCATGGGCGCCATGAAGCCCATCACCGCTTAAGGAGGGATTCTCCCAATCATCAAAAAGCCCGGCGCCTCAAAAAGGCCCGGGCTTTTTCTCACCTGCAATTGAATCGTTTCCTTCGCTAAAAGAGTCCTTGGACTCCTCACTCCGAAAAGTAAGATCCCCCCAAGACAATGGCATCAGGAAAACCGCAAAAAAAGAGGCCCCCAGGCAACAAGGCTTCCAAAAAGAAAAAACCAAAATTCGACTTTGCGGCCCGGCACTTTTTCCTCTCGCCCTTCTATCTGATTGGCCTCCTGACCCGAAAACTCCCCGCTTGGCTCAAGATTCCGTCCCGTGTCGTCCTTTCCGGCGGGTTCCTCGCCGTCGTCGGAGGGCTCGTTCTCTCCATCGGCTACTACCTCATCGCGTTAACCTACGACCTCGAGGAAGTCGTTCAGATGCCGGCTCGCACCGAGATTCTCGACCGGGCTGGACACATTCTCAAAAACTCCTCCGGCAAGGAAATCGGCTACCTTCACGGAAAAAACCGTCAAATCATCACATATGATGATGTCCCGGATCACTTTGTCGAAGCTCTCATTGCGCAGGAAGACAAACGCTTCCGCAGTCATGGTGCCGTCGATTTCCGATCATTGGGGCGTGTCGCCGTGCGAGCCGTCACCCGCGGAAAACTTGAAGGAGGTGGAACAATCAGCATGCAGTTGGCCCGGAACAGTTTTCATCTGAAAAAGAAAGACGAAGGAATCGTCCGCGGCATCCATCGGAAAATCCTCGAAACCTTCATCGCGGTCCGTATTGAGTCCAAATTCAAAAAGGACGAAATTCTCGAACACTACATGAACCGCATCTTCTGGGGTGGCTCCATCCGCGGAGTCGAAGTCGCGGCCCTGACCTACTTCGACAAGCCCTCCAAAAATCTCACCCTTGAAGAATCCGCCCTCCTCGTTGGCATCATCCGTGCTCCCAACAAATTCTCTCCTTTCCGGCATTTTGAAAAAGCCGCAATACAACGGGACTGGGTTCTCACGAAAATGGTTGAGAACAGCGCCATCACCCGGAAAGAGGCCGACATCGCTCAAAAGAAACCTCTCAAGATCGTATCATCCCGCAATCGCGTCCGGGAAGGAAGCTATGCCCTCGATGCCATCCGCCGGGACCTCGATCGTATTCTTGAAAAAGAAAACCTCCGCGATGGAGGTCTCATCATTGAGACCACCCTCGATCCCAACATTCAGGAACTTGCGGAGAGCTCGATGGAAAAACGACTGGCCCAAATCGAACGTCGCCCTGGCTTCAGTCATCAAAAACGAGCCGACTGGAATGGCAACGGGGATCCAAATTACCTTCAAGGTGCCGCCGTCGTCATCGACAACAACACCGGTGCCGTTCTCGCCATTGTGGGAGGACGAAACGCCAGCGAATCGCAATTCAATCGCGCCCTCCAATCCGAGCGACAAATCGGCTCCCTTTTCAAGCCCTTCATGTTCCTTGCCGCCTTCAATCAGAATGTAAAACCCTTCGATTACGTGAGCGATGCGCGGCTCAGACCCGGGGAGATCGCCGGTGATGCTTCCAATTGGAGTCCCGACAACTCCGACGGGAAGTATTACTCCAGGATCCGGGTCAGCCGTGCGCTCGTAGAATCCCGCAATACCTCCTCCATCCGCGTCGCCTCGGCTGCCGGAATGGATGCAATCATCGGGGTCGCACATACCTCGGGCTTCGATACCGGAAACATTCCCAGAGTTCCCTCGTCCTACCTCGGATCATGGGGTGCTTCGCCCGAGACTGTTGCCAGCGCCTACACCATCTTCCCGAACGGCGGAACGCGGTTCCGCCCCTACTATATCCAGTCGATCAAAGACAGGAGTGGTAATATCCTGTGGGAAAACGGCCCCATTCCCTATCGGGCAACCGCCGCAGGTCCGGCATGGGAAGTCTCCCGTATTTTAGAGGACGTCAACAAATCAGGCACCGGGCGGTCCATTCGTTCGACATACGGCTTTCGAGCACCCTCCGGAGGAAAGACCGGAACCACCAATGGTCCCACCGATGGATGGTATGCCGGATATACTTCCGCTCTCACCTGTGCCGTCTGGGTGGGAATGGATCAGGGTGAAACCATCCTAAAACGAGCCTCGGGTGCCAGTCTCGCCCTCCCCATCTGGGTCGACATCATGAAAGGCTCCGACCGGCTTCCCGACATCGAGAACGGACCGATTGCCCCGGGCCGCGCCCTTCTCGTCGAACCTGTCGAAGACATCATCCCAAGAGCTCAGCCGGTTGACGATATTCCACAAGCCCGGCCTGTGGATGACATTCCACGGGCCGTCCCGGTGAATTAGCCAACCGGAAAAATTTCAGCCATTGAGCCCCCGGCCCCGTGTTGGGTCAGGATCGGTTTCAAGACCTCTCGGTAATCGGTTTTCACCGGCACATCACCGGGGCCGACCAGGATCCCTGTCTCCAGTTCGGGCATTTCACCGAAAACATTTCCTCTTTCAGTGCCTCCCATCACCAGCATTGTCCCGCCACGCCCGTGATCGGTTCCAAACGAGGAATTCTCCGCCACCCGACGGCCAAACTCAGTCATCACCACCACCGTGACCTTCTTCATAAGCTTGCCCAGATCGCGATGAAAAGCGGCCAGCCCATCCGACAACCTTGTCATCAATGGCGTGATTAAAGTTTCCTGGGCAAAGTGGGAATCCCATCCCTCCAAATCCAACGAAACCGCTTCCAAGCCAACCCGCGCTCGAATCAATCGCGCGGCCTGACGCAAACCATTCGAAAAAGAGTTGTCGCCATACTCGGCCCCATTCATCGGAGGCAAATCCTCCCGTCGAAGTTTCTCGACCCGCTCAAGCGCCTGCAAGGTGTCCCTCGCCGCCGGACCGAGAATACTCTCATCCTTGCCATAAAGCATTCCCAATTCCTCCTTCAGCCTGTCCGTCGGCCCCGATTGACTGCCCAGCGAAAAAGTGTCCATCGACTCCATCACGGTCGCGGCCGGTGCGCCACGCAGCACTTCCGGCATCGCTTTTCCCAGCGCAATTGCAGAAAGCGCCGAGGGAGGAACCCCATCACGATATCGCAGAAAGCGACCCAACCATCCCCCCGCCACCGGACCACCGTGCTCCATCAAATCCTGCGCATAAAAATGGGAACGGGTATCATCATTTGAACCGACCGCCGGGACCACCGTCAAACAACCATCCTTGTAGATATCATAGAGAGCCGAAAAGGCGGGATTGAGTCCGCAATTGGCATCACCCAGCTTGAGAATATCCCCCTCCGGAACCCCCAACGTCGGCCGCACCCTGTAATACTCGCTGTTTCCAACCGGTGGGACCAAAGTCAGTCCATCAGCTCCACCCCGGAGGAAGACCACCACCAACGTTCGCTGCTGGTCGCCATTCCCTGAAATTATTCCTGTGCCTTTCATCGCCATTGAAATCCCGGTGAGGCCAAAAGTAACGCGAGCGACTCGCCCGTTCGTTCCATTGCAGCCAGTTCTTCTTTCGATGGAATCCGTCCCAGCAAACTCGCTGCCAGGCCTGCAACTCCCCCTGCCTTTTCGATCAATTCGTCCTGATTGATTTTGATCTCCTTGCTCACGTCATTACGGGACAAGGCAATCGCAAAGTGCCAACGCCATAGCAAGGTCCCTGTCCACGGCGAAGCGACATCAGGATAGCCATCGGGCGTGGGATATTGAAACGGAGCATGGCCCATTCGAATCAAATAATCGACGAGATCCATCTCCGAAGAGACCTTGGCCCGGGTTCCCCTCAACGCCGAAACGATAAATTCAAAGGGCCGTTTTAACTTCTGACCACGGGCTCCGTTCAAAAACTCATCCGTTTCGAAGACCGACCTCAAAGTCTTGCAAAGATCGCCCCCACTCTCCGAGAACACCTTCGCTGTCGCGTCGATGGACGCCTTCGAAGGCTCATCAGCAAGAAAGCGAATGCAGAGTTTCTCCGCCAAATGCCTGGCCGTCGAAGGATGTTCGCAAACGATCTCCAGAACATCGTCCAGATCTTTCTCTCCTCCACCCGATGCAATTTCGTGCCCAAGAACAACCTTTGAACCATCGTCGTGCGCCTCGGAATGGAACTCCACTCTTCCCTTATAAAATCTCCCTTTGTCCCGCACCGTCCAACCACTGAAACACCGGGCAACTTCCATCACATCCTTCTGGGTGTAACCTCCTCCGACTCCCAGGGTATGGAGTTCGAGAAGTTCGCGGGCGTAATTTTCGTTCGGCTTCTCGCTGGAATCCCTCATCCGATTTTCTCTCCCATCGAGATACCAAAGCATCGCCGGGCTGAGAGCAGAAGCTCTGACCAAATCTGAAAACTTTCCCAGGGCATGCTTACGGACCACCTCTCGATCATCCGCGGCCTTGAGCCAACGACACTCCTTTTTAGAGACATCGATATTAAGATGATCACTCCAAAAATGAGCCATGATCTCAAACAACTGGCGCTTGCTCCGGGTCGCCCGCACCAGGGTGGCACGGGTCAGCTGCTCGAGCAGGAAAGCCTCTTTGTATTCATACATCTCTGCCAAGGGGGCATGAATCGCTTCAAATCTCCGCACCGCCCGTTGCGCTCGTTTGTCCTCAAGTTCATCCGGATTGAGCTGCTCATCGAGAAATGCCGCAACGGCATCCTCTTCGGTATCCGCCAATCCTTTCACCCTCGCATACTCTAAAGGTGTTGGACCGAATGTGGTGCGATTTAAGACGTGCGAAATGAGATCAATCCCCTCGCCCGACGGAGGCACCACCGGACCTTCCTTGGGTCCCAAACCCAACCAATCCTCGACCCGCTCACAGCTCGACGTTGAAAAAAGCGCCAGTCCCGCCGTCGCTCTCAGAAAGTGGCGTCGCGAGACCTCATCTGATTCGCGCTGCTTCATTCGGCAGAAACCTTCCTGCCATCACGCCAGCCCAAAAAGGCCGCCCCAATTCCTGAAAAAACCGCCACCGGAAAGACAAAGAACCACCCCAACACCGGAAAAATAAACATCAGGCCCAGAACAATTCCTCCCCGCTTCACTCTCAACCATGGTTGGGCTTCATCAGTCGGATTCACGAGACCTTTGCCAATGCGAAGACAAAGCCCCGACGATCCACAAAGGCCCAATAAGAAGACAAGAAGAGTCACCAGAATTCCGGAAACCTTCAAAACCGGAGGACCACCGTTGGCCATCACCACCCCCAATGCAATCAGGGGGATTCCCAGCGCGAGCCCAATCAAAAGGGACTTCCAGGGCGAACTTCCGTAACGCTCGCAACTTCTCTCCACCAACCCCGGGGTCAAGGCCACCGCTGCCACCCAATAGGCGACCGTGACGACAAAGAATCCCAAAATCACAAAAGTCCACAAGAGGACATCGGCCATGATCATTTCGCTGTTTTCCTTTCCTTGTTTTGATTCACAGCTGGTTTACGCTAGTTTTTTCAAAAAGGTGACAAGGAAATCACAGATCAATTTCCCCCCTTCCCTCATCCCCCACAATCTGAATAATCGTATTCATGTCTCTTTTCAAATCTCTCATTCTTGGTCTCTCTCTCCTTGCCCCTCTTGCGGCCAAGCCAAACATCGTCATCATCCTTGTCGATGACATGGGCTACGGAGACCCCGCCTGCTTCAATCCGGAATCCAGGATCGCCACTCCCCATATCGACTCCCTCTCACGGGACGGCATGAAGTTCACCGACGCCCATGCGCCCGGCCCGCTCTGCCACATGTCGCGCTACGGGCTCCTCACCGGACGATACCCCTTCCGCACCGATGTCACGAAGTGGCCCAGGCAGCCCCTCATTGACGAGGGACAAATGACCATCGCTTCTCTCGCAAAATCCCGGAGCTACACCACCGCCATGGTTGGAAAGTGGCACCTCGGCTTCCGTGAAAACGGTTACGACAAGCCTCTCCCCGGCGGGCCGGTCGATTGTGGATTTGATTCCTACTTCGGAATCCGGGCTTCGACTGATATTCCTCCCTACTTTTACATCCGGGACAACAAAGCGGTGCAACCACCATCCGGTCATATCGAGGGCGAGTTATCAGAGGACTGGCATCGGATCCAAGGCCGCATGCGGCGAGCCGGAGGGATCTCACCGGACATGAACCTGGACGATGTCCTCCCCAAATTTACAGCCGAAGCCGAAAAAATCATCACAAACCACGACCAAGCGAATCCCCTCCTCCTCTACCTTGCCTACCCCGCGCCGCACACTCCGTGGCTCCCGTCCGATGAGTTCCTCGGCAAGAGCAAGGTCAGCCTTTACGGAGATTTCGTCATGATGGTCGATGCCCAAATCGGTCGCATTCTCAAAACCCTCAAATCCACCGAAATGGACAAAGACACCTTGGTCATCTTCACCTCCGACAACGGCCCGTGCTGGTTCGACAAAGACGTCAAAAAGTTCAACCACGATTCACAAGGGGGACTTCGCGGGATGAAAGGCGATGCCTGGGAAGCCGGCCATCGCATGCCCTTCATCGTCCGCTGGCCCGGGCAAGTGAAAGCGGGAACCACCAGCAAGCAACTCGTTTGCTTCACTGACTTCCTCGCCACCTTTGCCGAAATCATGGAGACCAAACTCCCCGACCAAGCCGGCCCCGATAGCTTCAGCTTTCTCCCCTCGCTCAGAGAAGAATCCTCCCCGCGCGACACCTTCGTGATGCGCGCCGGATCGGCTCGCGCCATGATGACCATCCGCGAGGGCGATTGGAAGCTCCTCACCCAACTCGGTTCAGGCGGATTTTCACAACCCAAACACCTCAAACCGAAACCCGGTGGCCCCACCGGCCAGCTTTACCATCTCAGCAAAGACCCCGGCGAAACGACAAACCTCTACCAAAAGCACCCCGAAATCGTCGCCCGCCTCCTCAAGAGACTCGATGAAGTCAAAGCAAGCCCTCACCGTCACCTCAAATAAGATGACCCCATCCCGTCGTAACTTCCTCCGTGGTCTCGGAACCTCTGCCGCCCTCGCTTCGACCTCCTTCGCTCAGAACACCCAAGCCATCGCTCGCAAGGGTCGCATCAAACAAGTCATCGCGGCCTGGCCCTTCGCCGTCGGCGCCCAGTGGACCCCTCAAGATCTCATTCGCCACGCCAGGCAACTCGGCGTCGCAGGCGTCGAACTTTTCGACGCCGATCAACTCCCTCTCCTAAAAGGCACCGGCCTCGTCTGCGCAGCGACCAAGTCCCACTCCTTCGAGCGCGGCATGAACAACAAGGGGCACCACCCCGAAGTCTTTGCCACCCTCACAAAAGCAATCACGGCCACCGGCGCCGCGGGCTTTCCCAATGTCATGACCTTCACCGGACTCCTCGACACCTCAAAAGAAGAAAACGGAAGCATTGTCTCTCGCGAAGAAGGAACCAAGAACTGCATCGAGGGCTTTAAAAAGATGGCCGCCCTTGCCGAAAAACACAAGATCACCCTCGTCCTCGAACCGCTCAACTCCCGTGTCGCCGAAGCGATGAAAGGCCACCCCGGCTATCAGGGCGATCACATCGATGACTGTGTCGAGATCGTGAAAGCCGTCTCCTCCCCCGGCCTCAAAGTCCTCTTCGACGCCTACCACGTCCAAATCATGGATGGGGATCTCATCCGCCGCATCGAACAGTACCACGAATACATCGGCCATGTTCAGATCGCCGGAAACCCCGGTCGCGGCGAGATCGGCGACAATCAGGAAATCAACTACCGAGGCCTCATGAAGGCGCTCCTCAAAGTCAACTACTCCGGCTACGTCGGACACGAATGGATCCCCACCGGTGACCCGCTCAAAGGTCTCGAAGAAGCCATCTCCATCTGCGACATTTAAAACCCTCCTTCTCATGAAAAAACTCCTTCTCTTCCTCGCGACTTCTCTTGTCGCCCACGCCTCTCCGGTCGACGGTTCCAAACCCAACATCATTTTCATCCTCTCCGATGACATGGGTTGGAACGAGCCCGGTTTCAACGGCGGCAACCCCAAGCTCACCCCCCACCTCGACAAGCTTCGCCAAAGCGGCGTGAGTCTCACGCAATTCTACGTCCACGCCGTCTGCGCTCCCTCACGCGCGGCCTTCCTCACCGGCCGCTACGCTTTCCGCACCTGGAGCGATTGGCGCTCCGAGGACTTTGGAAAGCCCAGCTACCTCGCCATGCTCGACATGAAACTGGTCAAAAATCCCGAAGGCGACGAGACCCGCCGCCTCCACGGACTCGCCAGCGAGGAACGCACCGTTGCCGAGGTGCTCAAGGAAGCAGGCTACTTCACCTCCATCGCCGGCAAATGGCATTGCGGAGAATGGCTCCCCGGCCAACTCCCGATGGGCCAGGGCTTCGATCACCAATACGGCCACTACGGCTGGGGCATCGATTACAATAACAAGACCATCCCGCACAACGCCCCCGCTCGTTTCGCAGTCTACGATTGGCACCGAAATCAAGAGCCACTATTCGAGCCCGGCTACAGCACCGACCTCATTGCCAACGAAGCCGTCCGCGTCATCGCCGACCATCGTACCAAGCGAAATGATCAGCCCCTCTTCATGTATGTCGCCTTCAATGCCGTCCACGGACCACTTGAGGAGATCCCCCGCTACGTCGAGGAATACGGCAAACGCTACGCCGCCCTCAAATGCCTCGACGATGCCGTCGGCCTCATTGTCAATGCCGTCGATCAAAGCGGCTTCGGCGACAACACCCTCCTCATCTTCGCCAACGACAACGGCGGCCTCCGCGGTGAAATGAATGCCCCCTATCGCGGCACCAAAAACACCAACTATGAAGGCGGCGTCCGCGTTCCTTGTGTCATGCGATGGCCTGAAAAAATCAAAGCCAACTCAACCAACGAAGCCCTCATGCACGTCACCGATCTTTACAGCACCTTCGCAACTCTTGCAGGCGCTTCCTTGAAACAAGAACGTCCCCTCGATGGAATCAACATGACCAATTCCCTCTTCGGCGACACCGCCAGCCCGCGTAACGAAATCATCTTCGAGGTTTCCGGCAGCGTCCGCCTCCCCGCCATTCGTAAAGGGAAATACAAACTCGTTGGCAAAGAACTCTACGACCTCGAAGTCGATATCTCCGAGAAAACCGACATCGCAGCAAAGCACCCCGACATCGTCAAGGAACTCACCGAACGCGTCACCGCCGCTGGAAAGGAACGTCCTCCTCTCACCGGGATGGACCGGCTCATGTCCCCCGCCCTCCCTTGGGTCTACGGCCAGCAGGAAAACGAAAGCGCCCCGGCTTGGATTAAAGAAGAAGTCCAAAAGATCCGCGACACCCAACCCAAGGAATGGGCCCCCGGCACCACCCCGTGGCCGCAGGCTCCCAAGGACGGAAAAATCATCTACACCGGCGACGGACGCTAAGGTGACAACAGCAAGGATCAGAACCTGGATCACAGTCGGACTTTTAACTGCCTCAAGTATTCTGATCCTCGCCTTGAATCAGGCCTTGAGATGGTCTGATCCATTTCAAGGCTTTCTCAATGGACTCCTATCCTCGGTCAAAGTCATCCCATTCCTCATAGGGGGCGCGGTAGCTTGGCTCCTACTTGTAGCCGGTCTGGTGAACCGGCTGAAGCATCCCTTGCTGCGGTGGCTTCTTATCTCTCTTCCGCTGCTTATTGGAGCTGCGTGGATTGTCCATGATCAGCCAAACTCCCGGGAGCAATTTTTCCGAATCACGGGAGAAAAATTACCAGAGAACATCCCAAGCTACCAATCCCGGCATCAAGACGGTTTGCTGGCCGCACCCCGGCATACTTTTTCTTTCCGTTGCACTCCTGACGAGACGACCCGTTTCATCAAAGAATTAGGCTGGGAAGGCCCCTATCCATTCGTTAGCCCAAAACCTTCGATGACCGGGCATGATATCGACATGGACTCTTGGGTCGGGCCTTCGGTCTACGCTATTCCATCCAAAGGAGGATGGAATTTTGAATTAGTGACTGATCAGGACCGGGAGCGAGTTTTCATCGTCCTAAGTTCGAATTAAGAAAAACTACGGCGCAGGCACCTTGTAGATGAGACGCAAGCTATCAAGCCGAAGGCGTGCCGAGGTCAGCGCATCTTTGAGAGCCTCCCGGTGATCATCGAGAGCGCCAACCTCGGAATCGTCAATCAGAGGATTGACCTGGGCGAGATCAAGCAAACGTTCCTTCTCAGCCCCCATCACCTTCTCCATCTGAGCCATGGATTTCTTGATCGTGGAAACCCTTCGTTGATCGGCGAGAGTTGCCAAGGCCCTGAGCATGGTGGGGATCATTTCGCCGGTGACTTTGGACTGGTCGAGGATCTTGCGGTGACTGCCACGACGAAGGACGGCCTTCATCAGTGAGGGATCGGAAGTGAGATCCTTGGCCTGATAATCGACGGCCACCCGGATTGGGACAGCGGGAAGGTAGTGGTCGGTTTGCAGAGAGGCAGGTGCGATGCATTCGACAATATAGTAAGCCTCCAAGATAACGGACTTTGGCCCCGGGGCTTCCCACACGCCGAAAGCGCTGTTTCCCGCTTCGCCGGAAAGAAGAAGATCAATGGAATTCCGCACCATGGGATGATCAGCGGTCATGAGTCCAATCTCCTCGCGACTCAGGGCTCGCTCGCGGTCAAAGGTCACACTCATCCCTCCCTCGGGGAGGTCGGGAAAGGCATCGGTGATGACGTTGCCGGGCTGGAGAAGATAAGCACGGGGATCGAGTTCTTCGACGGTGAGACCAAAATGATCGAAGAGCCGTGTCACCCAGTCTTCAAACTCGCGATTGCCGTCCCATGAATCGATGAGCTCAAGCGTTTCCTCGATATCCCCTCCCCCTTGCGAAGTCAGAGCCAGAAGACGATCCGGGCCACGTTCCATTTGAGCCTCGGTTTCCGCACGGAGTTTTTGGGACTCCCTGATGAAGTCCGGGAGCGTATCGGCTTTAATTTGCTGAAGACGCTTGACGAGAATTTGGGCACCTTGAAGGTTCTTTTCGAAAGCATTCAAACCTTCCTGATACCAGCGGGCGTATCTTTCGCCGGGGTCGCCTTTCACAAAGGGAACATGAATATGGATGGTCTCCTTCTGGCCAATACGGTCAAGTCGGCCGATCCGCTGCTCGAGAAGTTCGGGATTTTCGGGGAGATCAAAGAGGATGAGATGATGGGCGAACTGGAAGTTCCGGCCTTCGCTCCCGATCTCCGAGCAGATGAGAAGTTGCGCGCCATGCTCCTCGGAAAAATAGGCGGCATTGCGGTCCCGTTGCAGCAAGTTGAGTTCCTCATGGAATTGCGCAATTTTCATATCCACCCGATCCAACAGCGCTTCGGTGAGATCTTCCACCAAATCGAGGGTCTTACCGATGAGGAGAATTTTATCCGAAGGATGCTGCTTTAAGAATACGACGAGCCATTCCACCTTCGCGACAAAAGGATCCTCCCCTTCGAGTTCGACAAGATGCGCTTTCCGTTCGGGAAAGCCACTGAGTTTTTTCCGGGTATTGCGGAACATGACGCGACCGGTCCCGAAAGAATCGAGGAGATCCCGGATGACCTGGTCGCTCGACCCGGGGAGCCCGGCCAGCCCGGCAGCGATGCGTGGTGAACGGTCGGCAAACTGGGAAGCCTCGGGGGGTTCACCTTCGCCAATCACATCGATGGCATCCGCGACCTTTTCATAATAGTTCGACTCGGCCAAAAATTCCTCTAGGTCATTGTAGCGATGGGGATCGAGGAGCTGCAGGCGGGCGAAGTGCCCCTCGGCGCCAAGTTGCTGGGGTGTTGCGGTCAGGAGCAGAACGGAAGGCGTTTCCGAAGCGAGCGCCTGGACCAATTCATAACCTTCGCTCGGTTCCTCCGGAGTCCATTCGAGGTGATGGGCTTCATCCACAATCAAAAGATCCCAGCCGGCTTCAATCACCTGGGGAAGCCTTTCGGGATGATCCAATAGAAAATCCTGCGAACAAAGAATGAGTTGATTCTCCAGGAAAGGATTTCCCTCCGTGATCGAGCGGCACCGTGCCTCATCGAAGATCGCGAAAAGCAGATTGAATCGGCGAAGAAGTTCAACGAACCATTGGTGCACCAGCGTTTCCGGCAAAAGGATTAGAACCCGATCCGCCCGCCCGGTGAGGTGGAGGCGATGAAGGATCAGGCAGGCTTCGATTGTTTTCCCAAGGCCCACCTCATCTGCCAGGAGAACGCGCGGAGCGACGCGCGAACAGACTTCGCGGACGATCGCGATCTGATGCGGGATTAAGTCGATTCGTCCCCCCAGAAAGCCCCGGACGGGAGACTGACGAATTTGGGAAGAGCGGAAGAGGGACTCGATGCGTAGATTGAAGGTGCGCAGGTCATCCACCTGCCCCCCGAGCAGCCGGTCATCGGGCTTGGAAAAGCTAATGGAGTCGTCGAGTTCCGCTTCGGAGAAAGACCGGTCACTCTCGTGATAAGTGAGGAGTCCTTCGTCCTCGGTGATTTTTTCCACCGTGATTTTTTCGCCGGTATGAATGAGGACTGCGTCCCCGACCTTAAAACGAACCCGGATGATGGGTGCCGATGCGACCGCGAAGATCCGTTTCTCAGCCGCAGCCGTAAAGAGAATGGTGGCTTTCCCCGATTCTGCTTCAAGAAGGACTCCCAACCCGAGTTCCGGTTCACTTGTGCTAACCCACCGTTGGCCGGGGGTAAAATCGCCTCTCATTGGGACGACCATAGCCTGATTGCAGAAGTAGGGAACTGCGAATGAGGGCAACCTGCAATCAGGGGCACCCTGCCGAGCTTAATTCGAAGGCCATCGACTGTTATTCACTTGGCGATCGGGTGGCGTGGACTAGCCTTAATCCAAGTCGTATGAAGGAATTGAAAGATGGAATCCGGTCTCTGGTGCGTATTGATTTTCGCGGGCACGTTCACAAGCAATTCCGAGGAACCGATTCGGACAAACGCTTCGCCACCGAGGTTGCCGTTCTGAAAGCGCTGGAGGATCGTGGTGCCACCAATGTCCCCAGGCTGGTGAGCCACGATCCTGAAACACTCACTCTGGTCACAACGAACTGCGGCGCCCCCGCACCTTTGGTGACGGAGGAAAAAGCGCGCGCGCTTTTCCAGGAACTCGAAGACAACTATGGCATCAGGCACGACGATCCCGAACCACGGAATGTCACCTATTCACAGCAGTTGGGGAAGTTTTGCCTGATCGACTTCGAGTTGTCGGAGATCCTCCCGATGCCGACCTCCGTCAAAACCGCGAAAACCGACGTCCTTCGTGCCACCTGGGCGGCCTCCAGTGTCAAAGGAGCGAAGCACGTCGCCAACGACGACGCTTTCCTCGCTCTCACCGTCAATCCCGAATCGACCGACGCCCTGCCCAAGTCGGGGGAAATTCTCCTCGATCCCTCCCACCTTGTCCTTGCGGTTTCCGATGGCATGGGGGGACGCGATGCCGGGGAGTTTGCCTCACGACTCCTGATGTCGCGTATTCGCAAGGAAGCAGCCGATCTTTATGACAAACTCGGAACGGAAGAGGACGCTCAATCGGCACTCGACGATCTCCTCCGCCAGTGCCACCACGATGTCACCGGGCTCGCAGAACAAAATGGCAACACCGAGGGCATGGGGGCAACGCTGACCATGGCTTGGATCAGCCACGAGCGACTTTTTTGGGCTCATATCGGCGATTCGCGTCTTTACCTCATCAATGACGCAGGAGTTCAGCAACTCACCAAAGATGATTGCCGCGCCTGGTGGCAGTGGCAGCGGGGCGATATCACCGAATTTTCCTACCGGTCCCATCCCAGAAAATCGGTCCTGAGCGATGTTTTGGGCGGAGGCAAGCACGAGCCATTTCCTAAAACCGGGTCACTTCCTCTTCAGGATTCGCAACGACTGATGATTTGTTCGGATGGAATCATGGACGGGCTTTGGGAAAAAACGATCCACGAAATGCTCGCCGAGGAAATCCCGGTCGCTGAAACCGTCAAGAAGATGAGCGACCGGGCGATCGCAAACGATGATCGCGATGACACCACCATAATCGTCGCCCAAATCGCACGCGTTTAAGTGAAAACTTGGCATGCCAAGTGCTTTTTCATCTTAAGGATTTGCCTTGAGGTTGATTATAATCAAGCCTCGCCGCGATCCAAAACTGAAAGCGCAAATTCCAAGCAAACAAATCAGACCAATGGCTAAATACCGACTCGATTACATCTGGCTGGACGGCTACACGCCCGTTCCTAATCTCCGTACGAAATGCTGCATCAAGGAATTTGATGTCTTCCCCTCCCTCGAACAGCTTCCTGAGTGGGGCTTCGACGGCTCCTCAACCCAACAGGCTGAAGGTGGCGACTCCGACTGCGTGCTCAAGCCCGTGGCCCTCTATCCGGACGGTACCCGCGAGAATGGCATCCTTGTCATGTGTGAGGTCATGCTCCCGGACGGCACCCCTCACCACTCGAACGCACGCGCAGGCATCCTCGATGATCCCAATGCATGGTTTGGATTTGAGCAGGAATATTTCCTCGAAAAAGACGGCAATATCCTTGGTTTCCCGAAGGGTGGCTACCCCGAGCCCCAGGGCGCCTACTATTGCGGTGTCGGCTATAAGAACGTTGGCGACATTGGCCGCGCGATTGTGGACGAGCACCTCGACCTCTGTCTCTATGCCGGTATCAATCACGAAGGCATCAATGCCGAGGTGGCCATGGGCCAATGGGAATTCCAGGTTTTTGGAAAAGGATCCAAGCGGGCCGCCGACCAGATCTGGGTCGCCCGTTTCCTTCTTGAACGCCTCTGCGAAGAATATGCCGTCAATGTGAACTACCATTGCAAGCCCCTCAAGGGCGACTGGAACGGTTCGGGGATGCACGCAAACTTCTCCACCGAAAAACTCCGAAAAGAAGGAGGAAAAGAATACTTCGACAAGCTCATGTCTGCCTTCGAGAAGTTCACCATGGAGCACATCGCTGTTTATGGTCCCGACAACGACCAACGCCTCACCGGCCTTCACGAGACCCAGTCCATTGACAAATTCTCATGGGGAATTGCCGACCGTGGTGCTTCCATCCGTGTCCCCCACGCATTCGCCAAGAACGATTGGAAGGGATACCTTGAAGACCGTCGTCCAAACTCCCAGGGTGACCCCTACGCCATCGCAAGCCGCATCCTCGCGACCATCGCCGAGGCAGACGCCTAAACCGGCTCCGGTTTCTCACTTTCAAAACGGTCACTGGTTCGCCAGTGGCCGTTTTTTACGGCCCTGCAAGATCCAACAACAACTCCACGTTTTGCTCCCATGCTCATTCGCTCTCTTTTCTTCCTCCTTCTTACTCCCGCCCTCCTTGCTGAAGGGCAGCATTACAAATACCAGGTTCGCGCCAGCAAGATCGACTCCCGGGTCAAATCCTACCCCGAAATTGGTTTTGTCCTTGCAGACTCAAAAGGCAAACCGCAGGACATTCAAAATGCCAGCGTCGATACCCGCGTCCCGGCAAAAGGCCGCCTTGCCATCTGGCTGATGGCACCCAAGCAGGAACTGATGGATCGTATGAATTCCTATGGCATCCATGCCATTCAGGTCCACTACGCCCGCCAGTGGTTCGGCAAATGTTGCCAGCAACGCCCCGTCTCCGAACATTGCCGGGGAAACATGCGCCTCGAAGCCGCCACCGGCGAAGATCATAGTGATGAAGCCGCCATCGCCAAACCGGACAGTATCAAGGGACGGGCCTTTGAATTTGTGAAACATCTCTCCCAAGTGAACCCCGAAGGGAAATGGCAGCAATTCCTCAATCAGGACAAGAGCGACCTCGATTGGGAAAAAGTCATTCTGACAGGAGCTTCCCATGGCGCCACCACCGCCTCCCGCCTCGCCAAACACACCAAAGTGGCACGTCTTGTCGCCTTTTGCGGCCCTCGCGATCAATACCAGTCCTGGCAATCGCTCCCCTCGGCCACACCCAAAAACCGCTACTTCGGCTTCAGCCACGTCGAGGACATGGGCTGGGCCGAATTCCACTACCAGCGGTCCTGGGAAATGCTGGGCCTTCATCAATTCGGCCCCATCGTCAATGTCGACCAGTCCAAAGCTCCCTACGGAAATACCCGTCGCCTCATCACCAATTTCGAGGTGAAGGGGAACGCAGGTCACGCCCACAGCTCGGTCACCCCTGGCAACCGCTCATTCAAAAACAAAAATGGCACCTACAGGCACGAACCCGTATGGCGCTATCTGTTCACTCATCCGGTCGACAAAGCAGGCAAGGCCTTTCCCTCCACCAACGCTGCTAAAAAAATCAAACCGCAAAAGGTTAAATAAACCGTTGCGCACTGCGCTCGTTCAACGAATCTTCGGCATACAAAGCCATGCACGAAGAAGTCAGCCTTACCCGCGAAGTCGACGCGATCCAAATTCCCTCCGGGGACACCATGACCCTGCCCGCCGGAACTCCGGTCGTCATCACCCAAACCCTCGGAGGAACCTACACCGTAGCCACCTCGGCAGGCCTCGCCCGCATCTCCTCGAGTGACGCCGACGCCCTCGGCGTTGATCCGAACGAAAAAGTAGAGAAGCAGGCCGAAGCGGACCGCCTTGCCGATGCCACTCTCGAAGAGCAGGTGTGGCATCAGATGAAGCAGGTCTTCGATCCGGAAATCCCGGTGGACATCGTAAACCTCGGCCTCGTCTATGACTGCGCCCTTTCTGAAGTCGATGAAGGCACCGACGTGGATGTGAAAATGACTCTGACCGCACCCGGCTGCGGAATGGGGCCGGTCATCGCAGCCGATGCCCAGGCCCGCATCATGTCACTGAGCGAAGTGAACGAAGCCCGTGTCGAACTCGTTTGGGATCCGCCCTGGAATCAGGACATGATTTCCGAAGAAGGAAAAATGAAGTTGGGGATGATGTAATCTCCCTTTATTTCTTCAACGATTCCTCACTGATTAAAATCATGTCGAGCGCGTAGCGCGTCTGCTCGTCCGTGATTTTGGATAGAAGATTCCGGGCTGCCTTCGAGAGAGTTCGCAGGGTTTCCCGATCACGTGAATCGGAAGCCCCCCATTTCGCAAACCCTGCCAAAGTCCGGGCCGTTTTAAAATCTATTGAAACCGCTTCCTCATCACGGGGAGTGGTCCCAATGGGCAGATATCCTTCGCTTTCATCTGCCGTCTTTAAGTCCACCGAACCGACTTGTCCCTCACCTTCCTGAAAATCCACCTCGTAAAGAAAGGTCCGGGCCGCTTCCAGGACTCCTGTCCGGGGAAGTGCGGCTTCAGATTCACCACTTGAACCCAAAAGACGGGCCGAAGCGACACGATCAGAATTGAAATTCAAGGTCGCTTCCAGCGGGATCTTCTTCCCGTCCATTGGCCGGAGGCTCACAAGTAAAAGGGAGCGGTCAACATTCCACCGACAAGGACCAAGCTCGGAATAAACTCCCACTCCTCCCACCGTGACCTTTGGCTCTGAGATGATTTGGGCCGCATTGACCCAGGTTTCGATCTTGAAACGATCCCTCGATGGGAGTTCACCATCTCGATTGAGAGATTTCTCCACAAACGAGGGATCCACGGACTTAATGAAAAGAGGAAGCACTACCGATGAACCGATTCGTGAGTCTATCGCTTCCGAAGGATTCTCTTCCCCCTGATTTTCGATGACAGTCCCGGAAGGCCGTGCACTTCCACCGCGGTTGGCAGCGTCCCCCTTGCCGGGTGTGATCGGGTGACTGCTCCCGAGTTTCGACAGTCCGACAAATCCAGCGACCACTGCGGCGGCAACGCCAAGCACCACCATCATGGACTGTCGGCGTGACTTCTTCCGGTGCTCCAGCACCAAAACATCGGCATCGGGACGATGGCCGGCCTTGAGAATTTCAGCGCGACGATCATCCCCGAGCGAGAGAACCTCTCCGCGCAGAGTCTCTCTCAAAAGCCCCCCCAAAGAAGTAATGGCCGCACTTTCCCTGGCAAGGACCTTGTCCGAAGCGAGAGCAGAAGCCACCGCCGCGGAATCGGACTCGCTGAGTTCTCCAAGCGCAAATGCCGTTAAAGCGGGATCGTCGGGCGTGATTTTCATAACGTTAAGCAGTTTGGGGGGTGAGATTTTGGACGAGGTCATCCGGTAAAAATGTCCGTAGCCTTTTGAGGCCGGTGTGTAAGAGGAAGCCCACATTGCCCGAGCTAAGATTCGTGACTTCACTAATCTCTCCGTAGCTCAGGCCTTGTTCGAATTTCAAAAGAATGACCTCCCGCTGATTTTCAGAGAGACGGGCCAGAGCCTCGTGAACCTGGGAGACACGCTCCTGAAGGTCAGCTCGCTCCGAAGGAGTCCTCCGATTGGAGGGAACACGAGCCATTTGCCCGTCTTCAAGACCAACGATCCTTTTTTCTTTGCGAATCACATCGAGAGCACGATTCCGGCATACCGTAAAAAGCCACGCTTTCAAACCTCCGCTCACCTTGTCGATGTCCTGTTGATAAAGCCGTATGAAGGTATCCTGAACGACATCGCGGGCACGTTCGACATCATGTAAAAAGGTCGTGGCGTAGCCGATCAGAGGGGACTCATACTTGATGAGTGCCTTTTTCACGAAGTCGTCCCGCGTGGTGACCATATTCTTACTGCCTTTCGCCATTAAGGTGATTTGTAATGCAGGAACGTCTATCCCGCGACGTCTCTTAGATCGATTTAGTATTTAATCTCGCTTGGTTGTTCTCTCGGAATGGAAGCCAATCCAATAACACCCCTTACTTTTTGGAATACTGAAAACTTTATCAACAAATCTTAAAAATAAAGTTGACCATTCCATCCACAAAACCATAATATCTCCTCCGTTATGAAGGTTCTCTCTCTCACTTCAACGCTCCTTACGGCAATCTCTCTCTCGGCGCTGGGCCAACCTGCCTCAGCTCTCCTTTCCCGGATTTCTCTCAAGGAAAAGCAGCTCGTTGAAATTCAAAAAGAACTCGCCGATCTTCGCGGTCAATTGAATCAACCCCGCAGCGGTTCCTACATCGTCAAAACCGGCGACACCGTTCTCTCGATTGCCCGCCGCCACAATGTTTCGGCCAACGAAATCAAGAAGTGGAACAAGATTTCGGACCCTACCAAGCTGGGGATCGGGGCAAAACTCATCGTCTCCGGAACATCCAAAGCTTCGATTGCCGAAACGCCCAAGATTTCCGCTCCAACCGGGACAACACATAATTATGTCGTGAGAAAGGGGGACACATTTTATTCCATTGCCCGTCTTCATAAGCTCACCGTTACAAATCTTCGCGCTCTCAATCCCGACGTGAGCACCCATCTCATTTCTCCAGGACAAACTCTTCAAGTCACCGGGAAACATGATGTTGCGACAAAAAGCAGGACCGACAAGCCTATCACAATCGTCAAAGAGAGTAAAATCGCCGCGGTTCAACCAATTGCTGGCAAATCGGCACCCAAAAAGACTTCAACTGCAACCACCCTTGCAAACAAAACTACAGACCCGGCTCCCAAAAGGGAGACCGTGGCTGTGGTGAAGAAAAACGATAAAGTCGCCATCTCAACTCCCCCCGCCCCGCCGGTGATCGAAGAGAAGAAGCCGGCTCCTGCCTCTTCAGTCGCTTCAATCATTCTCACCGATGAGACGACCTTCGATGCATTTGCCAGTAAGCATGGCACCAGCACAGATCAGCTCAATGCTCTGAACGGCTGGAATTTGCCCAAAGCAACGGTCCTGGCCCGCGGATCCGAGATCTTCGTGCCTCAGTAAGATCATTCATAACACCCCCTTTTCTAAGGCAAGGCAGGGCGATACCCGGTGATTTTTTCGGAAGTCACCGGGTATCCATGTCTACTGGTATCGGGTCGAAGAAGCAAAAAGCCGGATAAAAGATCTCTCAATGTGAGTCACGACAACATCAGTCGTGCCCCTGGTTTCAAAAAGAGCAGATCACATGGGTTCTCTTTTTGTGCCTTTCCCTCGCGTCTGGGCCTTCTCCAGGATTAACGGTCGAAGTTAATGCACATCGCCTTGGGAACTTCGGCCCTTTTCCCGCTAAAGGTGAGCTTACCGGTTTTCCTGTCAATCCGGTGACTCGTCACTTCGTTTGAATTCTGCCCGGCTACCAGAAGCCAATCGCCCGAGGGAGAAAGATTGATATTACGTGGAATCCAGACAGCCGCCGGAGCCGTTTCGACATGCTTGAGACTGCCGTCACCTCCCACCGAGAAAACAGTCAGAGAATCGCGACCTTGATCCGTCAAATCGCGATTGGCGGTGTAAACGAATTTCCCGTCACTTGAGACTCGAATTTCCGAGCAGCTCATTTTCTCCATCTTCGCTCCTTCAGGAAAGACGCTCACCGTCTCCTTGGGGCTGAGCGTTCCGGAATCCTTGTGACGAGCCGAAGTAGTGACAGTGAGGCTCAGCTCATTGAGAACATAGGCATGCGATCCGTCCTTCCCAAATTTCATGTGCCGTGGCCCCGAACCGGGAATCGACTTGAATCCAAGGTTTCCATTCATCACTCCTTTTTCATCGAAGGAGTAGAACCTCACTTGATCGATTCCGAGGTCGGGCGCGTAGGCAAATTTATTATCCGGTCCGGCATAGATCGAGTGAGCGTGAGGCCCCTTTTGACGTTGCTCGTTCACGCTTGATCCCTTGTGTTGGATCAAGGAAGCTACTTTTCCGATCTTCCCTCCATCCAACGGAAAAGAGACCACCTTGCCACCTCCGTAGTCCGCCCCAAAAAGCACCTTCTCCTTCGCATCGATACTGACATGACAGAGTCCGCGGCCTTCATAGCTTTGCACCGAAACCTCGGTCAGCTTACCGTCATCAATTGAATAAGCAGCGACGGCACCAGTTCCCTCCGACCTATAGGTTGAGAAGATGAGATCCCCGTCCTGATTGACCTCCTGAAACCCCATTCCCTGTCCCTTCACCACGTGCTGCCGGTCGGTGAGGGCTCCCGTCTTCTCGTCCAACTGCAGAGTATAAATTCCATCCGCTCCGGTACCGACATAAACCGTGGTGGCTGCGGGGGCGATTCCGATCAGGGCAGAGGCGAAAAACAATATTTTCTTCATGAAGATCATTAGAGCAGAAGATGGATCTTTTGCCACTGAGAAAGACCCATTCCTTGCGCACTCCGTCATTCCGATTCATTCTTCGGACGAATGTCCGATGCAATCAAGAACGACCGCTATTTCGCGGAGGGGTTTCGCGAACTCGATGAAAGCCTCGCTGAAACCACCGGCATGCTCTCAGACGCGCTCCCGCTCGACAACGACCTCCGCTCGCTAATCCCCTGGCAGGAGGGGCGCACTTTCCCAAATTCCGTTCCGGAAGGCTCCGAACGCGAAGCAGCCCAACTTCTCTCGATCTGCTTCGAACTGCTCAATATCGTCGAAGACCGCGTTGCCTGGAAATTTCGAAGCGCCCGCCGGGCCACTCATGGAGCCACTGCCATCAAGGGTCTCTGGCCATCAGTCATCAACCGCCTTGTCGCGGAAGGTCTCAGCGAAGCAGAGGTCATTGCAACACTCAAAAAGGTTCAAGTGGAACCAGTTCTCACGGCTCATCCCACCGAGGCCAAACGCCCGTCCGTTCGCGCTCGTCACAAGGCCATTTATGAAGAGCTTCGCAGCTATGAATCGGCCAAAAAAGACCCCCATTACGGTCGCCGGGTCGCCGGGTCCCTCAGCGCCGAACTACAGACACTTTGGTATACCGGTGAAATTTTTGTGCAACGACCCGACATTCAGGAGGAACTTCGCAATGCCCTCCCCTATCTTGCCGAAACTTTCCCCGAAGTTGTCATGCGTCTTGATCGCTCGCTCGAACTGGCCTGGGAAGATGCCGGCTGGAATGTTGAAAATCTCCGTCGTGAAAAAGCATACCCCCAACTCCGTTTCTCAAGCTGGATCGGCGGTGACCGCGACGGCCACCCTTTTGTCACACCCGAAGTGACCAAAAACACCTTGGCCGAGCTTCACGAAAATGCCGTTGCGATGCATCAGCGACATTTAAAAAACGTTGCCGACAAACTCACGCTCGCTCCTCCCTTCACCAAAGTTCCGGCAAAGCTCCTTCAAGCGGTTGAAGCCAACGCCAAACTTCTCGGCGAAGCGGGAGCTAGAATCGCTTTCCGCTATCGCCTTGAACCCTGGCAGGCCTTCGTCCGGCTCCTTCATGAAAAGTTCGAACAGGGTGAATACACGAGGACGGAGGAATACCAGGCTGACCTGGAACTCACCTACCAAACGCTCATCGAAGCCAACGCCTCCCTCACGGCCCACGAGTGGATCTTTCCACTCATGCGTCTGGCCCGGATTTTCGGACTTCACCTCGCCTCTCTGGATGTCCGGAATAATTCGGAAGCACACGATGAGGCCGCCGCCGAACTCTTCACCAAAATAGGTATCCCGGATGGTGAAAACTTCGGCACCTGGAGCGAAGAAAAACGCCGGGAATTTTTGGTCAGCGAACTCTCAAACCCCCGTCCCTTCCTGTCGCGCTATGAAGAAGCCGGAGAAAAGGCCGACGGCATCCTCGCTTACTTTCGGCTCCTCGCGACCCACCTTCGCAAACGCGGACCCGACGGGCTGGGCCAGCTCATCATCAGCATGACGCGCTCTGTCTCGGACATTCTTCTCGTTCAGGTGCTCGCTCGTGAAGCCGGCCTCGCCAAGCGGCACTCCAATGGCAAATGGCGTTCCCTCCTTCCGGTGAGTCCGCTCTTCGAAACAGGCAATGATCTTGCGGCATCCCCTACCATTCTCGCCGAATATCTCGCCATTATGGGGACCCATCCATCCGGAATGCAACCCGCCATGGTTGGCTACTCGGATTCCAACAAAGACGCCGGGGTTTTCGCCTCTCAATGGGGCATCTTCAAAGGACAGGAAGCCATGACCGCGGCCTGTCGTAAAGAGGGCGTCATCCCCCAATTTTTTCACGGACGAGGCGGAACAATTGGACGCGGGGCAGGCCCCACCCGCTGGTTCCTTCGGGCTCTCCCCGAAGGTGCTCTGGCCGGTCCGGTCCGCATCACCGAACAAGGTGAAGTCTTACCGCGAAAGTATGGACACGAGGGGAACGCGCACTTTCACCTCGAACTCCTCACCGCCGGCGTCACCCGGGTTGTGGGCTTGCGAAATCACCGCTCCACCCCTGTTAATGAATGCCGCGAAAGTCTGGACGCCCTCTCACGCGAATCCGACAAAGCCTACCGCCGCCTTCTCGACGCCGATGGCTTTATCGATTTCTACCGCACCGCCACTCCCATCGACGCTCTTGAAACCGGAGTCTTCGGATCCCGCCCATCCCGTCGCACCGGTAAAAAAGCCTCGCTCAAAGATCTTCGCGCCATTCCCTGGGTCTTTTCATGGACCCAGGCCCGCTTCTACCTTCCCGGTTGGTATGGTGTCGGTTCCGGTCTCGAAGCCATCGGCAGCCAGGCCTATCAAAACATCAAAGACAACCTGCTCAACTTCGATTTCCTCCGCTACGTCTTCACCAATATCGAATCCTCCCTGGCCTCCGCCAATACCGGGACGATGAAACAATACGCAGCTCTTTGTCCCGATGAGAACCTGCGTGAACGACTTTTGGGACAAATCCTCGCAGAGTACGAGAAGACCCGCACTTTGGTTCACGACCTCTTCGGGCGGGGGTTCGATGCCCGGCGTCCCCGCATGGAGAAAACCCTCGCCGTTCGTGAAGTTCCCCTGAAGGTCCTTCATCAACAGCAGGTCTCGCTCCTCGAGAGTTGGCGGGAAGCAGGAAGTCCCATCGAAGCAGCTGACGGTCGCTTCGATCGCAATTTCCTGGCCCTTCAACTCACCATCAATGCCATCTCCTCCGGCCTCCGCGAGACCGGATAATCACCGGGCCCGATTCACCTTGAATAAGGAATAGGTCCCATCGGCATTGACCGTGCCAAGATAGCTCCCGTCCGGAGAGAACGAGATCTGAAGGCACCCGTGGTTTTGATCAACGGTCGAAAGAACACGAACCGCTGCTTCCTTTGGAATCGTTTCACCGATGATCAAACGAGATGATCCCTCCGTCCCCAGGGCCCCGGCCCAGAATTCACCCAGTGGATCCGTGGCGACCAACGCCAAATCGTCTTCCAGCTCGTCAATCTTCTTGAGACCCTTTTGGGCCATCACGCCCCGGATGAAATTCGGAAGTCCCTGTATTCTTGTCCTGACCTCCGGATCTTCGGACTTGATCTCCCTGAGCACAGGAACCACCTGCCTGCCATAGCCTGCCAGCTCCGCCAGCGCTTTCTCGCGAGCCTCAAAACTTTCATCGCCAAGCATTTTCACAAAGGCATGCACATCCTCGACCTTCATTTCCACCTTTCTCACAATTTTTGGGAGGATCCTTCCCCAAACATCTCTTTTGTTGATCGCCACAACCAGAGATCGCCCACCATCCAGGTAGGCCACTGAATTGGGACGCTCATCCTTGAGAAGGTAGAACGCTTGCTCCTCCCCATCCGAAACCGACCATAGTCGAACCGACTTGTCACGGGCCGTGGTCACAAGTTGCTGCCCATCCCGGGAAATCGCGAGACTCAACACATCATCGGTGTGCCCCTTGAATTCACGGATCTTTTTCCCGGATTCAATCGCCCAAAGTACAGCTTGTTTGTCATCCCCCCCGCTGAGCAAGCGGAGGCCATCAGGGAGAAAAGCCAAAGCGTTGACGCTGGCCTTGGTGGACATGGTCCTTACTACCACGAACTTCACGGTGTCCCGCACGGTGATCGTGCCACGGGAATCGGCGGTTGCGATAAACTTCCCGTCGCGGGAGAGCGCCATGGCATTCACCTCCTTTGCCTCCTGGAATTTTTGATTGAGAGAAGGATTGATTCTGTCGCGGAATTCCCAGGTCGATCCATCCGCAAGGTAGATCCGCGATCCTTCGGGAGCGACCGCGATGTGGTCATAGCTTAAGTATTTCTTTGAGAACCCCAGTTCAGGTTCCACCCGCTCACCCGTCTCAACGGCATGAAGATGCAGCACGTAATCTCCTCCTGAGATCAAGCTCTTCCCATCATTGGTGAAAGCAATTGGCGTGTGTGAATTACGGGGTGTTTTGATTTTCCGAATGATCGCACCATCTTCCGAATTCAGAAGATAGAGATGACCGTCGTCCGAGGTTGAGGCCACCATGGATCCATCCGGAGACCAGCAGACAACTTCCCCCTCTTCCTTCAACTTGGTTTTCCATCGCTCCTTGAGCGTTTCGGAATCAAAGACCCGGACATAATCATCTCCACTCACCATCGCAAAGCGTGCCTTGTCAGGCGAAAGGGCGAGGGTGAAAATATCTTCAAAAGTCGGCTTGTTCTTCAAGGTCTTGAGACATTCTCCCGTTTCCAGGCTCCATTGCCTCACCGTGGTGTCGTCGGAACCGGTGATCAACGTCTTGCCGTCATTCACGATAATGGCCGTGTAAATATCATCAGTGTGCCCCGCAAAGTTCCTGACCGAACGGCCCGTTTCAATCTCCCAAAGGGTCGCATTGTTCCTGCTGTCCGTTCCGATGAAGTGTTTCCCATCCGGGTGAACGCTAATCCGATAGGCAGTTCCGGACTGTTGATAAGTTTTCAGAACCTTTCCGGTTGCCACCTCAAATCGGTATATTTTCCCCGACTCGCTTGCGCCCAGAAACTCCTTCCCTTCCTTGATGAAGCGGATCCCCCACATGTCGCCACAGCCGGGAGCCGAGAATTTTCGAACCAGCTGTCCGGACTGAATCACCCAAAGACGAACGCATTGATCACGCGAGGAACTTAAGACGTGAACCCCGTCGGGGTGACAAACCACCTCCGATAACGAACCGGCATGCTGAAATGACGCCAGATTCCCTGTTTCCACTTCCTCAAGAAACCCGCCCGATACCGGGAGGATCGAGAAAAGTAAAAGGAACAAGCCCGGGAATGTTCTCATGCCTCCAAGGCTATTGGGATTAACGTTCGGAACCAGATTTCTTTCCCCTTTCCTCAAGGCGCCCGGAAGCTTGCCCTCTTTGCAATCTCACGGCACCCTCATCTCATGAAAAGGCTGTTAAGTTTCATTTCCCTGATTCCTCTCTTCGCTTGTGCCGGGACCCATCTACCCGCTGACGAGTATTTCCGCGTCGACACTGTCGCTGAAGGCTTTGTCGACGCCATGGAGATTGCCGTCACTCCAAAAGGAGACGTCTTCGTCATCGAACGCACCGGTGCGGTCAAAATCGTCAACCCTTCGACAAATGAAACGAAACTCATCCAAATCCTTCCCGTAGAACTCCGTAAAGGCGAATTTGCGCGGGAATGCGGGCTTCTGGGAATCGCCCTCGATCCCAACTTCGGCGGAAACCAATGGCTCTACCTCTATTACTCCGTCAAAGGAGAGCCTGTTCACCGTCTCTCACGATTCACTTTCGATGGTAAGAAGCTCCATGGCGAAGAGACTCTTCTGGAGGTTCCTCACGACCGCGAAAACGCAACCTGCCACGAAGGTGGCTCCCTCGCCTTTGGACCTGACGGCTGCCTCTTCCTATCGACCGGAGACAATACCTGCCCCTTTAAATCCAGTGGCTCGGCACCGATCGACGAAGGACCGGATCGCAAATGGTTCGACGCCCAAAGATCCGCCGCAAACACCAACGACCTCCGTGGAAAAATCCTCCGCATCAAACCCAATTCCAAGGGAGGCTACACCATCCCGAAAGGCAACCTCTTTCCAAAAGGCACAGCCAAAACCCGGCCCGAAATCTACGTGATGGGATGTCGAAACCCCTACCGAATTTCCGTCGACCAGAAAAACAACTATCTCTACTGGGGCAAAGTCGGACCCGATGCCGGGAATGACTCCGACCGGGGGCCCCGTGGCTACGATGAAATCAATCAAGCCCGCAAAGCCGGTAATTTCGGATGGCCTTACTTCAGCGGCGACAATCAACCTTATTCCGACTACGATTTTGTCACCGGGAAGGTTGGCCCAAAGTTCGACCCGGCCAAACCAATCAATCGCTCGCCCAACAACACCGGGCTCACCGAGCTGCCATCCGCCCAACCCGCTTTTTGGCACTACCCGCGCGCCTCGGCCTGTGCCGGTCCCGTTTTTTACGCCGACCAATTTCCAACCGGGGGAACCGGACTCCCCAAGGCTCTCGACGGCTGCCTCATCGCCTATGATTGGACCACCACCCGGATCAGCGCCATCAAACTCGATGCCAGGGGCAACATTGAATGGAACGAGCCATGGCTTGGAAAATACCGCTTTGTTCATCCCGGGGACATGGCCCTCGGACCAAAAGGAGAGCTTTTCATCCTCGAATACGGCTCGGCCTGGTATGACGGCAAGGATGGCAAACTCAAGCGCGTCACCTACTCCGAAACACCTCAAGCCATTCAAGTCTCCGCATCCGACCCGCGGATGAAGGGACTCCCCGCCGATCATCCCGGCACCAAGCTCATCACCGGCACCACCTGTCTGGCCTGCCACAGCACGACTCAAAAATCCATTGGCCCCACCTACCGCGACGTCGCCAAAAAATATGCCAGGGATCCCAAAGCGATCGAGACGCTTGCTGAAAAAATCATCAAGGGCGGCGTTGGTGTTTGGGGACAACAGCCCATGCCTCCCCACCCGCAGCATAATATCGAAGAAACCCAGCAGATGATTGAAGCCATTCTGAAAGTTCCCGCCAAGTGACCATCATCTACCAGGACGAGGATCTTGTTGTCGTCGACAAACCGAGCGGATTTCTTTCCGTTCCCGGACGAGGGCCTGAAAAGATCGACTCAGTCTCTCATCGAATCCGCACCACCATTTCGGGATGCATCGAGCAGCCCTCTGTCCATCGCCTCGATATGGACACCTCGGGCCTTCTCGTCCTTGCCCTGACCAAGGAAGCCCATCGCAACCTATCCCTCCAGTTTCAGGAACGTAAAACCGATAAGCGCTACTTCGCTCTCCTCGATGGGGAACTGTCCGGCGAAGAAGGAACCATCACCCTGCCCTTTCGACTCGATGTCGAAAACCGGCCCTACCAAATCTACGACGAAGTTCACGGCAAAATGGGAACCACCCACTGGGAAAAGATCGGAATCGAAAACGGGCTCACCCGTATCTTTTTTCATCCGGTCACCGGCCGCACCCACCAACTGCGAATCCACGCGGCCCACGAAAAAGGTCTCGGCATCCCCATCGTTGATGACCCCCTTTATGGAAACGGCTGCGATCCCGGAAAAATGAAACTCCACGCCGCCGAGCTCTCCTTCGATCATCCCGTCTCGAGGGAACGTCTCACCTTCAATTCTCCCACCCCGTTCTGAAACCCATGTCTTTCGCCCTCAACCCCCGCCTCGAAAAAGGAACCCACTTTATCGGAAAATCAGGCATCTGCCGGATTCTCCTCAAGAACAACGCCGCCTTCCCCTGGATCCTCATTGTTCCGGAGGTCGAAGAGGGAATTGAAGATCTCCATCAACTCCCTGCTGATAAATTTGCCGAAGTCGTATTCCTCATTCGTCAGGTCTCCGGCTTCATGAGTGATTACTTCAAACCGGAAAAACTCAACGTCGCCTGCATTGGCAATATCGTTCGTCAAATGCACATCCACCTCGTCGCAAGATCGGCCGCCGACCCGGCCTGGCCGGGCACTGTCTGGGCTTCCGATGCCAAGGCGGGCTACGAAGCTGAAAAAGTCATTGAAATCTGCGTGGCAGCCCGGCTCGCTCTCGGAATCTGAAGGTAAAGATTGCAGGTCGATCGAAGCAAACCGGTCAATGGACCAACTTCAGGAACTTTTTTTCGGCCTTGTTCGCGACCATGGCGAAGACCTGGTCACCAGCTGAGAGCACGTCGTCAGGACCAGGAACAATTGCCAGAAGCCCCTTCAAAAGACCGACCAGGACGCAGCCTTCCGGCCACACGAGTTCACCCACAGTCTTACCATTAGCCTTCGACCCCTTCGAAATATGCGTCTGAAGAACCATTCCGTCTCCCAGCTTCCTTACGACGTGAAACTTATCCGTGGTGACATAGCGGGAAATCTCCTTGCGTGATGCCTCCCTTGGACTCACCGCAGCCACCACCCCGAAGTGCCGACCGGAGGCACTGATCGCCTTGGCGTAGTCTGCCCGATGAATCAACGTCAGGCAGTTCTGGGCCCCCAGGCTGTGAGCCTGCAGACAGGTCATGACGTTGTCCTCGTCGCTACTGCTTGTTGCGACGAAAAAATCAGCTTCCCCCACTTGCTCTTCCTCAAGTTCTGCCAACGAGGTCGCGTCGGCACAAATCACGGTCGTATTTGAAAGGCGATCGGTGAGTTCCTGGGCCAGATCTTTATCCTTCTCAAAAATCCGAACCCGGCAGTTCCAGCTCTCCAACATTTGCGCCAGCGAAAAACCGTACTCTCCTCCTCCAAAAATAACGACCCGTGGCCCCTCTTTCACATTCACCTCCTTTTGAAGCCTCTCCACCAAAGTCCGCAGCTTCCGGGGTGCCCCAAAAACAGTCACAATGTCTCCACCCTCCAACACCGTATCGGCATTCGCAACCTCATGCTCACCATCCCGGCTCACCAACGCCACCCGCGTGTTCAGGGGAAATTTCAGCGATTTCAGAGAATGCCCGATCACATCACTTTTCACACTCACTCTCACTTGCTGCAGCTCTATGCGTCCCCGCGCAATCTCCTCCACCACAAGGGAATCCGGGTTGCGGATGAACTTCGCCAACTCGATCGCCGCCAGCCTCTCCGAGCTGAAAATATGATCGATCCCAAAATGCCCGCGAAAATCAAACAACCATTCCTCTCGTTGCAAGCCCGGATGCACCCGGCTAATCACCCACTCCACCCCCATTGATTTGACCATCGAAGCGCACATTAGATTGACCGAATTATCACTTGTGAGCGACAGAAACAGCTCGCACTCTCCGATGTTGGCCTCCGCGAGGGTATTCACACTCGAGCCATCGCCAACCACGACCTTCCCCTCAATCTCGTTCTGAAGTTCTGCCGCGGCCTTCGCATCACTTTCGATCACGGAAACCGAATGTTCCTGTCGCGAAAGCTCGATCGCAAGATGTCGGCCAATCTCTCCGGCCCCAACAATGATAATATTCATGAGTCAGTTATTCAGAACGAAATCCCTCATACGCTGAAATGATTCTTCCCACGACAGGATGACGCACCACATCGCTGGTGTCGAAGTGATTAAACGCAACCCCTTCAACTCCTTGAAGAGCCTTCTCCGCTTCGAGAAGCCCTGAAATCCCCTGCTCTTTCAGATCAATCTGGGATGAATCTCCCGTAATCACACATCGTGAGCCCTCTCCCAATCTCGTCAACGCCATAAACATCTGTTCGCGCGTCGTATTCTGGGCCTCATCCAAAATTACAAAAGCCCGGGAGAGCGTCCGTCCACGCATGTAAGCGAGTGGGGCAATTTCGATCGTGCCATCTTCCAGCCGTTTTGCGCCCTCATCAAACCCCAGCATATCATCGATGGCATCATAAAGCGGCCTGAGATAAGGAGCGACCTTGTCCCGCATATCTCCTGGCAAAAAACCCAGGGCTTCTCCCGCCTCCACCGCAGGACGGGTCAAAATCACTCTGCTGATCTCCTTTTTCCGAAGAAGATCCAAAGCCATAGCCACCGCCAGATACGTCTTTCCAGTTCCCGCCGGTCCCAATCCAAAAACCACATCATTTTCCGCCATTGCCGTCAGATATTCCAACTGGTGGGGAGTCCGTGCCACCACCGACTTACGGCCTCTGGCACCCACCAACTGAATCTTCGACAAGGCCGATACCCCTGACCCGCCTTGGTTTGCCAGATCAACGGACGTCCGAAAATCCCGGGTTGTCAGCTCCCCGCCATTCCGGCGAGCCTCTTCCAGATCGGAAAACACATCCTGAACCAGTCCACACCCTTCCTCGGAACCACGGGCCACCAACCATCCGTCGCGGGTCACAATCCGAACCTGTGCTGATTCCTCAAGGTATCGCAACTCCTTCTCATCATGACCAAAGAGAGATTGCAAAAACCGGGCACTCTCGTATTCGAGCTTGATCTGGTGTTCATCCGCCACGCGCGAGGAAGTAACGCGGGGATGGTGCCATGGCGAGGGGAAATATCACCGGGGTATCAGACGATCAAATTCACGGCAAGGCAGGTCAGCGCAATCGCGAAGAGAACATCGAGTGTCCGGCCCGCCTTTTGATAGGCTTGCCTCACCCGTTTCCTTTGCAGGAGCCATACCCAGAGACACCAAAAAACAAGTCCTTCACCCACGATCAAAAGCCACAAGGCCAGGGGCCACCACTCCGGATGTTCTCCAGACAAAAAAGGAGCCACTACACTTGCGAAGAAAACCAGCACCTTGGGGTTCAAGAGATTACAAAAAAGCCCCCGTAAGTAGGGACTCCGTTTGGAGGGGGCCACCTCGCCGTCTCCGTTTGTCTTGGTCAAAAGGCCAAAGGCCAGCCAAAGAAGATAAGCCGCCGCGATCCAATACAAAATCGTTGCCAGGGGGCCTCCTTTCGCAACCAAAACCGCCATCCCTCCAATCGCAAAAGTGGCATGAAACGCCAGCCCCGTCACAATTCCAGTCACCATGAGCCAGCCCGCCTTCAATCCCTCGGCCAGCGAAGTCCGCGTGAGCAACAACATGTCAGGCCCCGGACTAAATTGACCGATCACCATCACCAGGGAAAAGGCAAGGAGCTCGCCCGTCATTGGTCGAAGTAATGCCCCATGACCTCCATCACGCCTACGCTTCCGGGACTATCGGCGACTTTTCCTCCACGATTTTGGACGTAGTCACGAACTTCGCCAACCGCATTCGAGGGACATCCACAGGCATCACAGATCTCGGGCTTCAACATGCTGAGATCATTGAAATTATCTCCAACCGCAAGAATTCGATCCGGACCAATTCCCCATCGGTCGGCGGCCTCGACCAACCCACTTCCTTTGTTGTAATCCATGTGGCTGAATCGCAGGTAAATCGAATTACGCTCAAAGGTGAGGTTGGAATGCTTCGACAAATCTTCGATAAATCCCTGAATCTCGTCCATCTCCCGATCGGAGGTCGCTACAATTGCGGCGGCATCTTCTACTTCTGAAACCCAACTGGCAGAGGTATGGGCCTCCACAAATTTTCGAACTTTGCCCAAAGCTCTTTTGCACTTCCGGAAAAGCTTGTGATGATCCCGCTCGCACTTTTGGTTCCACTCATCATGAGGGACCCATCGCCCGAACTGGCCGGGAAAATAAATCTCTCTTTCCCGGGCGATCACAAAGTCCGGCAGAAAAGGAAAATCCGACTCGTTGAACCCTTCCACCAACTGGTAGAGCGAACGTCCTGTCGCAATTCCCCACGCCGCCCCATAGGTCGACCGAACCCATTGCAAGCAGTCGAAGAAACGCGGATCGAGTGCCGTGGATCCATCCTTCAAGACAAGAGTGTCGTCAAAGTCAAATCCCAGGACAGCTTTCCAAATTGGGGGTTCCGGTAAAATCCTGAGCACGACAAAGAGAAACTACGAATTCACACCGATCTCAACCCCAATTACTCCTCAACCGGGATGGCCCTTGGAATCTC
>ERZ887942.388-NODE-388-length-36844-cov-6.545679_pt1 | contig 36844 bp, 25 predicted proteins | sample MGYA00521099_ERZ887942 | MGnify/ENA primary metagenome ERZ887942 (study PRJEB32303, sample SAMEA104408605) | aquatic metagenome | biome: Brackish water; feature: Pelagic; material: water | place: Baltic Sea | collected 2014-06-07T06:48:00 | depth 16,251 m ...
CGGACGGGTCAGTTCGTTGTAGGAAAAAATGACGTCTTTGGCAGTGATCGGCTCTCCGTCCTGCCAATGGAGATCGTCACGGAGCTTCAGGCTCATATCCATTTCGGTGTAGAAACTGGACTGGTCGAGAATGACGATTTCGGGTTCGAGATCGCGGTTGGATTCGTAGTAAAGCCGGATTTCTTTCAAAAAGAGATCGGTGTCGCCTTCGAGAAAGAGGTCGGCTTCCTGATCGTTGCGGTAGTGGAGCATCTGAACCTGGTTGCTTTCGACGGCATTTTCCAGAAACAGGCCGAGAGATTGGTCAATGGAATCGCGAATTCGAAGCCGAACTTTCAGTAACTCCGCTTTTTGTTCGGGTTTGAAGAGTGCCAAAAATTCGTCGACTTTTGAGCGGTCGTGGCCATTTAACCACGCCCGAAGGATGAGTCCCTCGCGCTTGGCTTCGAGAATGCCGACGGATTTTACGTTTTCTTCTTCCGACTTCAGGATTTCGGCTCCGGCAATGGCGGACTCTTCGTCTTTCATCCGAAGCGTGATGCGCTGGTGTTCGCTCCAGGACTCGGCGAGATGAGCGCGCAATTTCAAATCGTCATCACGCCGAAAGAGGCGTTCGAAAATCATGTCCGTAATTTCGCGAGTGACGCCGGTATTCGGGACAAACGGGTTGAATTCTCCGGGAGGCGACTGGACGACATAGATCATGTCCGCGCTGCGGGAGAAGCGGAATTGGCGCGCTTTTACCGACAGCCACAGACCCGCCGCGACGAGCGCAAACGGAGTCGTAAGAAGGACAACGCGAAACCACAGAATTTTGGACACGAGACAGGGTAGCCGGTTTCGGGATTTCTTCAAAATCTGTTCGAACCCTTCCGTTGAATATGTTTCAGTCGTGATCTCCTGATTGAACCCCAATCGAAATTGCGTTGGTAATCGGCGTGGATGCGCTTCCGCCGTGCACTTAGCCTGAGGCATTCGAATAGCCTATTTGAGTTCTGAAATCACGGAGATTCTAGAAAATGCGCTAAAGTATAGTGAGCTGCAACCGATTTGCGTATAAACTATGCTACGAGGGGTATCAAAACGTCACAAGTGCCTCAGCTTGAGCGAGAACTATCTGGAATGGGATTTCTCCGAGGCTGCCGAATCGGTCGTCCTTCCATGTTAAACGCTCGCGAATGGCAGCCGGGCTGGCGATTCCGCACAGAAATCGAGCCAGTTGCCGCGGGCGTCGCAGGGAGGCATGTTTTTCGCCATGAAGCTCGTGAATCATCTCGACTTGATCCGTTGAGAGCTCTCCGGTGATAGAACAGGAAAGGGGTAGGCGGGTCTTTGACGGAGCCTGGCAATTTCCGCAGGTGCCGCACTCTTCGGCCATAGATTCGCCGAAATAATTTACAAATTGGCGTGTTAAACAGGTCCCCGATTCGCAAATCTCGATCACGTTTTCGATGCGAATCACCTCGGATTGTTCCCGCTTGTCGAAAAGCGCCATGAGCTTTTTTGTAAGAGCCGAGACATCGCGGGAAGCACCGGGAGCGATTTCATAGGCATGGCGAAGTTTGCTTGGTTTGGCGGTGATATCGCCCATTTCTTCAAGATACTGAATCGCCTGGCGAATACGATCTTCGGGCTGCTGAATTTTTAGTGAAACTTCTTCGATATCGAAAATAGTAGTAGAGTACCAACCTTTTTTCCCTGCTTCGAAGATCTGCTGCAAAAGCGCCTGCCGGTCGGCGTCGTATCCAGCCATGATTTGGGGCATTGTCGATATGATTTTCACTCGAAACGCACCGTAAAAAGGCCCTTTGGGAATGAGAATTCCTTCCAGTTCGAGATAGGTGAGGGCGGTCGCAACGACAAGTGGACGGATGTCTTTGGTGGCTGACAAATCGTAACGCGATATGCTAAATGAATCCCCCTGCAGAAGCATGTGCTCGACGAGAGAGCGAATGGCGGATTCGGCCGGGGTGTCGCCGAAAACGAAGTTTTCCAGAACGATCCGGTCGTCAGCACAGGCCAGAATTTCGCAAATCGCTTCGTTTCCGTCGCGGCCGGCCCGTCCACTTTCCTGAATGTAGTTTTCGAGCGATTTGGGCAGATTGAAGTGATAAACGTAAGTAATATTCGCCTTATCGATTCCCATCCCGAAAGCGATTGTTGCCACAACCAGATCGATTTCGTCGTCCATGAATCCATCTTGGACTTCGGCGCGATGTTCGTCCTTCATTCCAGCGTGATAAGCACGGGCGTTGAATCCAGCGGCCTTCAATTCACCGGCGATCACTTCAGCCGTGCGTTGCAGGGTCACATAAACGATTCCAGGGCCGGGGGGGCGACTCTTCAAGCGTTCGATTAGCAGGGCAACGCGATCTTCTGACCGACAAGGCGTGGCGTGAAAGCTCAAGTTTTCCCTTCGGTAGCCGGTTTGGATGTGATCCTCCGGCGGAATATCAAAGCTGGCTCGAATATCGGCGGACACGTTCGCCGTTGCGGTGGCGGTCAGGCCTAGAACGCGGGGAATCTTCAATTCTTCAGAAAGACTGGCGATTTTAAGATAATCGGGACGGAAATTATGACCCCATTCTGAAATGCAGTGTGCTTCGTCAATAGCGAGAAGGCTGATTTTGGCGACTTTTAATCTGCGCAGGAATCCTTCGTTCGCCATTCGCTCGGGCGCTACGTAGAGCAGCTTCAACTCGTTTTTTTCCAGCTGATTGTAAATCTCGGCAACTTCTTCAGATGATAAGCTCGAATCGAGACGGGCGGCTGCAACCTCCACGCGTTGAAGGGATTCTACCTGATCTTTCATCAGCGCAATCAGCGGAGAAATGACGAGGGTCAGTCCATCAAGCAAAAGCGCAGGCAGTTGAAAACAGAGGCTTTTTCCACCACCTGTCGGAAAAACCGCCAGAGCTGAGCGACCAGCCATCAGGATTTCAATCACCTCCAGCTGCCCTGGACGAAAGCTCTCGTGCCCGAAGGTGGACTTTAATATTTTCAGAGGGGAATCACTCATTTTGTAAGCAAATATGAAAAGAACGGGTTACGAAAATATTAAATAATCGTTATTGTAATAATTTTAATTATTTATGAAGCTGAGATCACTCCTCTTGTTCTCAATCGCATGTTTTGTGCTTGGAGCCAGTCAGGCTTCTGCTCAGGTCGTGTGGTCATTCGGTTTCGAAGATGCAGATTATACGGCTGCTGGCGGAAATGCCATCGTGTTTGATTAGACTTTTGACGGAGTTTCCAGCGCAGCTTCGCTTATCGACAACGCCTACATTTCAACAACCACCAACGATTTTCTCTATGGTGGAGATTATCAAGCGGCAACGGGTTTTGCGTCCGCGGCGACGGCGACCAATGGCAAGTCCAACATCAATTGGGTGTTTTACACAACGACCTTCACTTAGGTTCCGTCCATTAGTCAGCTCTACGTGGGCGGATTTGGACGCGCCGTCGCCAGACTGCGTGAGGTCCGCTTTCTTGAATGTGCTCTTGCCCCATATCAAAATCAGGCGATAGGGTCTGCTTCGCGCATCGATGAAAGTCCACACCCGTATTGCAGATCTCAGCACGATCACAGGTCCATTGCACCTCGCGATTGGGGTGTTCGATGGTATTCATTTGGGGCATCAGGCGGTAATCGAAAACGCGACCGAATCTGCCAAAAACTCTGGCGGCACAGCGGTTGTTGTTACGTTTGATCCTCATCCCATCCGGGTTCTCGCATCCAAAAAAGCGCCGAGGTTGCTGGCCTCGCTTCCCCATCAGGTTCGCTTGCTTTCGAAAATGGGGATTCAGCACCTTCTGGTGATTTCTTTTGATACTGAGTTTGCCGAAAAGCCAGCCGAGTCATTCGTCAACGAACTGTGTGAGAGTGCTGCATCGTCCGGGGGAATTGCCCGTATTTCTGTGGGTGAAAGTTGGAAATTCGGCCGGGGGCGTGGCGGAGATGTTGCTTTGTTGGAAAAAATTGGAGCTGAACAAGGATTTTCAGTGAGTGGAGTGCCAATTTTTGAAATCGACGGAGTTCCAGTGAGCAGCACGCGGATTCGAGAAGCTGTCACCCACGGCGAATTTGAGATCGCACGCGAGCTTTTAGGGCGGGCTTACTCAGTTCTCGGGACAGTGATCGAAGGCCGAAAACTCGGGCGAACCCTCAATTTCCCGACTGCCAATCTGGCCGTTCACAGCGAGCAATTGCCGCCGGTGGGTGTCTACGCAGTCCGCGCCGATGGAGCTGGTGATTCGTGGAATGGCGTCGCTAACCTTGGGTTTCGCCCAACCGTTGAAGGCGCCAAAGCTAAGCTTTTACTCGAGGTTCACCTCTTCGGGCTGAATCATGAAATTTACGGTGAAGATATCGAAGTGGAGTTCGTGAAATTCCTCCGCGGCGAGCAAAAGTTCGACGGCCTGGATGCGTTGAAAGCCCAAATCGCAGCTGATGCGAAAGCCGCGCGGGAGATGTTGGGCGAGTGAAGCGATTTTTACTCGGCCAGCCGCACTTCTACCAAATCGCCCAATTTTACTCGTTTCGCCAATGCAGCCAACGCTTCCGCACCGACGTTGATGCAGCCCCCAGTCACCATTTTTCCGATCCGCGATTCATCTTGGGTTCCGTGAATTGCATACGAATACCAGCGGAATGTCCCTGCGTATTCGCCAAAGTGAAATGGCTGCTTTGCCTCTGTATCCAGAGGCTCAAGACCAATAAACGCGGCTCCGTATTCACCGCCTTTTCCATCACCATCGAAATCGATCGACGACATGTTTTTGAAAAGCTGGGACTTTAGAAACGCCTCGGTTTTTCCTGATTCGGAGACCAATTTAGGATCCATTTCAAACCGCGTTCCTGAAGTCAGAATTGCGTTCACTCGGAATTCGCCGAGCAGCGAATAGTTGCCCGTGAACGTTTTACCCTCTTTCAAAACGCCTTTTTTCCCAAATCCGACAACAAATTTCAATACGTCAGGATTCCCTTTTATTTGAAGAGTTCCGTAGCTTTTCTCAGGATCGGTTTCGTTGAGGTAAATCGTGATCTTGCGTCCGAAATTCGTCTCAGCCGCGATATTCGTCGTCATCGAGATCACAAGACTCGCCAAAGCTGCAGGAAATCGGCTGGCGAAAAAAGATGCGTCTGTTCGTCGATTCATAAAATCCAAACTCACTTCTTCTTTTTCTTCGCTGGTTTCCCATTTGGCCAGTGGATTTTCATCAAATCCGCGACCTCCTGATCGGTCAGCAATCCCGGAGATCGCGAACCCGCCCCTTTGTCCGAATTTGTCGTCAGCTTGTCGCCCAATTCGACACGGGCAATTTTGGCCTTTGCTAAAAGCGACTTCACGACTTCTGGATGTTCCGCCGCTACGTTCTTCGTTTCAGACATGTCATCAGCCAAATTATAGAGCTCGGGCTCGGTTAATTTTGCACTCGCGTAGGAATTGGGTGTCCCGTCATTACCGCCCGGTTTTCCGGCCATCGTTCGGTATTGATGCGGAAAATACAGTTTCCATTTTCCTTCAGAGACGGCGTGCAGCTCGTTCCGTTTGTAATAGAACCAGTAGCCATCCTTGTGGGGATTGGTCGCGCCTTCTTCGCCCGCTAGAATTGGCCAAATGTCGAGACCGTCGATTGTTTTCTCGGGTAAATCAGCGTCGATGAGATTTGCGATGGTTGGTAACAAATCGATGTTCATCGCCGGAGTGTCGCAGATGGTTCCTGCCGGAATTTTTCCCGGCCAGCGCATGATGCAGGGCTCGCGCATCCCACCTTCCCACGCAGTGCCTTTGCCTTCGCGAAGCGGTAGGGCAGATCCTCCATGGGTCCCGTAGCTAAGCCACGGACCGTTGTCGCTTGTGAAAATCACCAACGTATTGTCGTCCAGCCCGTTGGTTTTGATCGCGTTCAGAATTTCCCCGACGGACCAATCAATCTCCGCAATGACATCCCCGTAAAGGCCACGCTCCGTGGTTCCCGCAAATCGATCACTGACGTAAAGCGGAACATGTGGCTGCGGATGCGGAACGTAGAGAAAAAATGGTTTGTGCTTCTTACGATTGATGAAATCGACCGCTTTGGTGGTGAGCCAGGTTGTCATCATTTTTTGATCGCCCTCGTCCGCGATTCGAAGTCTTTCATTCCCATCGAAGAGGGGAAGCGGAGGGAAATTTGCACCCGATGTGGGATGCTTTGGCCACATGTCATTCGAATAAGGAATCCCGAAATATTCGTCGAAACCATGTTGGAGAGGGAGGAACTTTTTATGATCTCCGAGATGCCATTTTCCAAACGCTGCCGTCGCATAGCCTTTGGTTTTAAACACTTCTGCAAGCGTCATTTCATCTGAGTTCAGGCCCGTCCGACTTCCCGGTCCGAGAGCGCCGTGCATTCCGATTCGATTCGGATAACAGCCCGTTAGCAGTCCCGTCCGTGACGCTGAGCACACTGCTTGCGCCGCATACCAGTGAGTGAATTTACGGCCCTCCGCCGCCATTTTATCGAGATGGGGCGTCTCAAAGCCTTTCGCGCCGAAAACTCCGACGTCTTCGTAACCCTGATCGTCCGTGAAAATGATTACCACATTCGGCGGTCGATCCTCCGCAGAGGCAATGAGCGCCGCAAAAACGAGCGAGAGGACGAGGGCGATTCGGGAAAATTTCATCTCTGAAACGTGACAGCATTTCACAGTTCGATCGAGCGAAAATCTCTCCCACGATCAGATAGGGTTGAATCGCCGAACGTACCCTATTGGTTCGTTGGAGAGAATTAGTTCTGCATTGCTTTCGCCAGCGTCGACGAGAGATCCTCGACCGCATATGGCTTTGGCAACACGCCGGCCCAACCATCGTTGGTGAGCAATTCTTCAGCATCATCATCGAAGTAACCGCTGGTCGCGATGACACGGGCATAATCGTCGAATTTTCGAATTTCGGCCATGACTTCTTTTCCGCTGAGACCGCCGGGCAACGTCATGTCGAGAAGCACGGCGTTGATGGGCTCGGTGGAAAGCGCGGAATCGCAATACATCTGAACGGCTTGTTGGCCGTTGGATGCTGAAACGGTGTCGTATCCGAGGTGGGCGAGCAGCTGAACGGCTGCTTCGCGAACGGAATCGGTATCGTCGACGACCAAAACACGACCATGGCCGCGTGTGATCTGAAATTTGGCAGCTCCGGAGTTTGCGGGTTTCATTCCCCGATCGGTGACGGCGGCTTCGCTGCCGGTATAAGCGGGAATCAGCACTTTAAATTCAGTGCCAACGTTCACCCGCGAGCTGACAGTGATTGCTCCGGCGTGGCGTTCGACAATGGCTTTACAGGTCGCCAGGCCGATTCCAGTGCCATTTTTCTTGGTCGTAAAACTGGACCCAAAGATGTGTGGGATTGCCTCATCGGGAATTCCCTGGCCGCGGTCGCGAACGGAAATCATCACGTAAGGTCCGATGGGCAAACCAAGTTCATTCCCTTCCGGAGCATCGACGTTTTGTGCCGTCACCTGAATCACGCCGCCATTGGGCATTGCCTGACTGGCATTGATCATCAAATTGTGAAACACCTGCTGAACCTGAAGGGTTTCGACTTTCACGCTCCGCAAATTTTCAACAGAAGCGACCTCGCAGCGAACGCTGGTGCCCATTGTCGAAATGTTGGCAACTTCGGTCAGCATCGGCGTCAGATTGACGACTTCGATGGTGCTTTCTTTGCCTTTAGTGAAATCGAGAATTTTCTGAGCCAGCGAATGGGCGTGTTGAGTCGCGTCCTCGGCGTCTTCGATGTGTTTGCGCGCGGGGTTTTCCAACGGGCAATCGAGATGAGCGAGAGTCAGCTTTGTCCGAATGGCCTGAAGCGCATTGCGGAAATCGTGAGCGGTTCCACCCACAAGAAGGGCGAGGGATTCGACCCGACTGATCTCCAAATTTTGACTGATGTCGTTGATGCCTTCAACCGCTAGCGTAGGTGGCTGGTGATGGCTTTCGACCGCAGGAGCAACCTGCGGAAGGTGGCGAATCGTCATTGTGTAATTGGCGGTCCCGCCTTCGGAAGTGGTCACTGCAGAAATCGTCCAGCGGAGAGGGATTTGTTTGCCGTCGTTGCGGACGATCTTCTTCTCCATCTGGAAAGTCTTATTGGTCGCGGCAACTTGCGGGAGGCGTGCGATCAAATCATTGAGAAATTCCGGATCGTAAATGATGCCGATCGGCTTGCCATTTAGTGACTCTGGATCCCATCCGGAAAGAACCCCCGCAGCGCGATTCGCGAATACAATTTTAGGACCCATCGGCTGATCGGTATCCGTATCGATGATCAGAATGCCTTCACTGACCTGCTCAATCGCATGTCGGAGATGGTGATTGATCGATTTTATTTGTTCTGCTGAGCCCATGCCAGGGGGATATGGTTGGGGAAAAGTAAGCTGAGAAAAGTGACTGAGTCTAAGCGGGGAGCTTAAACGGGAATATCTTTCTAACCTAAATTTTTAGTTAAGGGAAGTTTAATTTATGTGATTCTTGAAATTTTTAACGTCTTCATCTTCTCTTTATTCAGTTGGTGGCGTCTGAATGTCAAAAGGTGAGGCGTGATCTTTTTAAAAAACCCTTTGCAAGCAGGGCGTGACTGGATACATTCGCGCCCGCTATGGCAAGAAGAGCAGGAAAAGCAAAAACACGTAAATCAGTCGCCAAAAGATTCAAGGTGACTGGTACTGGTCGTATTTTGCGTCGCAAACAGGGCAAACGCCACATTATGCGCCGTAAAAACGCGAAGCGTCGTCGTCGTCTCGGCCAATCTGCACTTGTAGCAAAGTGCGACGAGAAGAATGTTAAGGCAGAAATGCCTTTTGATCACTGATGTGTAAGTGATTGCGACCACTGAGTTTAACGCTCAGAACAATCGAGGTGACTGGTGGAAAGTTAGTTTCCATCTGATCGAAGGGGTGAGTCACCCGATTGAAATTAAAACCAACAACCCGTTCGGAGGATAAAAAAAATAAATGCCACGTGCAACAAACTCACCGGCTAGCCGGAAGCGCAGAAAGCGCATATTGAAGAAAGCCAAGGGATTCCGCGGCTCTCGCTCAAAACTCTATAGAACAGCCAAAGATGCTGTCTTCAAGGCCCAGCAGTGGAACTACCGCGACCGTAAGAATCGCAAGCGTACGTTCCGCCGTCTTTGGATTCAGCGTATCAGCGCTGCAGCCCGCGAAAACGAGATTTCATACTCTCGTTTCACCGAAGGCTTGAAAGCTGCTGGTATCGAAATCGATCGTAAAGTCCTTTCGGACATCGCGATTCACGATGCGGCTGCATTTGCAGGTATTGCAAGCCAGGCGAAAGCCGCGCTTGAAGAAAAGCATGGTGATACTTCAGCTGCGTAAGCGGTCGGAGTTTTCGAATATTCCAAAATTTAATGAAGAAGGCAGGCTCGATTTTGGGCCTGCTTTTTTTGTGTTCGGCTTAAATGCCGACGTCCTCGTCGGTGTTTAAGCCGAAGGAAAGCTCAAGATGTTTGCACATTTTCCAAGGGGCGAGCGATCTCATTTGCCGACAGGGACGTCGGCGGGCCTTGGCTTAAGCCCTAGTTAAGCCTTGGGCTCGGGCTTTTCCTCGCTTTCAGCGATGGTGGTTTGCTCGGCTTTCTTTTTCGGTACAACCTTTCTCTGCCCGGCCATTTCAACGGGGGCTGTTTCGTAGTCTGGAGGCATACTCAGCGCAACGGAATCGTCGACGGTCACTCCTTCTAGAATTTGAATGAATTCGTCGTTGTGATCTCCGATCTCAATAACGTTCCGTTCATATTGGTTGCCCTTTTTTAGGAAAACAAAGTGCTCGTCGTGTTCGACAAAAACAGCCTGAACAGGGATGAAAAGAATATCAGTCAGTTCATTGACGATGATTTGCGTCTTTGCCGTCATGCCGGGCTTCAGGAAATCGTTGTTCCCTTCAATTTCGATCGTGGCCGGATAAACTTTGAGCGAGGGGTTGTAGCGAGATGCATTCGAATCAGGCAGCACTGCGACTTTGGTGACGACACCTTCAAGAGTCATATCAGGGACGGATTCAGCAGTGATCAAGGCTCGCTGGCCTCGCTCGATTTTTTTGATGTGCGACTCGTGAATATCGACGTCGACGCCGAGCTTTGACATGTCAGGAATCGTGAAAATCGGCTGACCAAGTTTCAGCGTCGCTCCAGCCGAAATGGCCTCGTAGTAGCGTGAGGTGTAATAATTGTCATTTGCTCCGCCGTAAGCCATCAGGCCCTGTTTTGAGGCGTAAATCACGCAACTGGCGAGCTGTTCTTCCAAATCCTGTCGCTTCTTCAATTCCAACTCGTAACGACGTTTGTATGAGCGGTATTTCGCGTAGACCTGCGACATTTTCGCCATTTTTTCCCGTTTTTCCCGAATCAATTCAAGCAAGGCTTCTTCATAGGAAGACAGCATCTTTTCAGCTTCTTTCGGAAATTCGTAGTCTTCGAAAAGATCGAGCTCCGTCTTCTTCGTTTGCAGGGAAAGTTGGGCTTTCTCGAGGTTCACTCGCTCGTTTTCCAGCGTCGCTTTGGTAATGAAGTCTTTTTTTGCCAATCGTTCAGCACCGGCCAAAGATTCCTCGACGACTGAAAGTTCGGAAGCAGCGACTAGCGCTTCGTCCCGCATCCGGCGAATCGTTTGTTCAGCTTCTCCTTCTCCTAACTTATTTGATTTCAGGAAGGTATCGAAATCAATTTTCGCGGCTTGACTGTCTTCAGAATCACCTGTGAACGGCTTTTCTTCAATTTCTTCGCCTGCGCTTTCAGCCAGTTTATCGGAATCGAATGCCTCCAGAATGATCGCTGTCGCGTTTTCTTCGTAGAGGGACAGCGTTTCGTTGCTGTAAGGCAGCGCCATCGCTTTCAGGATCTGCTTTGCTGCGTCCGCCCCGACAAATTTTTCGAAATCAAGTAGCGAAAATCGCATGCTCTGCCGCACGAGTTTGATGTCACTAAGCGCCTCACTTTCCTCGATATCGAGGTTCTGTTTTGCCTCAGCGTAAGTTGCTTGAGTTTGCTGAAACTGAACATCGTGATCGACCAGTTGCTCTTCAATCGTGCTGGGATCAAGCCGCACGAGAACCTTTTTGTTTTTCACGTCTTCCGCCGTCACCTCATAGCCTTCGTCGGCGATTTCGAGGATTTTTACTCCGGCCGTAGCCTTCACCATGTTGCGGACTTCCAGAGACTCCAGTGCTTGAATGTTTCCACCTTCCAGTACGTCAATCACCAGATCCCCTTGCTGAACCGCCGCCTCCGGAATTGCCGAAACATTGTCGCCCGACTTTCCAAACGGTTTAAAAATCATCAACCCCACCCCGATAAGAACGGCGAGGGAGATCCACCACATGTGTTTTTTCATCGCTTATCTACCTTCCTCGGCAAGTTGGGGAATCCAACTACCATCCTTATTAATGTAGAGGATCCCCATGTTCTGCCAAAGACGTAAACGTGCCAAAGTATGAGTGACAAGCGTTGCGGTGCGCTGGTTTTGAGCGTTCACGAGGTCGGTTTGCGCATCAACCAGATCCCGTGCCTCGCCTCGGCCTAGATCGGCCAATTCGAATTGCTCATCCAATCGGCGAACTGCCAGCGAAACTCCCAGATCTGAGATCTCATAATTCCGTTTAGCTTGTTCCAAGGCGCGCCAGTCGTCGTAGATCTGAAGTCGCACGTTGTCGAAGTTCAATGAGTCGCTTCGTTTCGCCTGTTCTAATCCGATCAGAGCGGCGCGATAGACATTTCGATCTTCTTTTCGATCAAATGGCAGGTCCAAATCGATGGTTGCCGATAAATTCTGTCGTTTCAAATTCAAACCTGGAGTGATGTCACTTGGATCGCTGATGGCATCGTAATTCACTTCCAGATCGAGACCGGGAAGCAGCCCGTTTTCCGCGACTTTAATGCCCCGTTCTGCATCCACGATTTGATCCTTGGAAGTCTGCAGGTCGGGTCGAGTCACCAGCGCGACCTCAACAGCATCGTTTCGCGAGACGCCCGGGTCTTCGATTCGCAGATCTTTCAGTTCGGGATAATCCAGCACCAAATTGTCATCAACCGGCAGGCCCAGGGTGATTTTAAAAGCGTCCAATTGGCTTTTGTAATCACTCAATGAATTGACCCAACGACTTTCCGCATTCAAAAGCGCTTGCCGGAGCTGTCCGATTTCGGTCTGCGTTCTCCGGTTTTCTTCAGCCAAAGCCATTTCGCGCTCCACGTTTTTTACAAATGCTTGATAGGCGACCCAGTTGTTCTGCACCTGATCCCGCGCCTGAAGCGTGAAGTAATAATCGTTCGCTATCCCCACGATGAACTCACGACGGAAGTTCGCGAAATCACGCAGCGAGTAGAGTAAATCACGTTCACCCTGAGTCAGAGCCTCCATCGTCGCCGTCGTTCCGCCACCACGAAGAATGGGTTGGAGAACCGAAACCGCAAGTTGGGAATTGTTCGCCTGACGATCGCCAATCACGAATTTGAGGAAATCGCTCGTAAAATCAGCAGCGATCCGCGCACCCGTTTTCGTCAGTTTGGAAACGCCGTAATGCCGGTTTTGAGACACCGTATTTTCCGCCACGATTGCGATGACCTCCGTCTCGACACCTTCTGGATCAACCGTTCGAGCGCCACTTTGGCGAGTGACATCACCGTCAGCAGCAAAAATAGGAGCGAACGCGTGTCTCGTCAGCGTTAAATTGAGCGCTTGGAGAAAAATGGCCTCCTTCTGCGTCAAATAATCGCGGTTGTGTTGAATGGCTAAATGTAAGGCTTCATCCAGCGGAATCATCTTCGCGCTCGATTCGAGCTCCGCTTCTTTTCCGAGATATTCCGCGTTTTCGGGATTCATCCCCAGCCCCTCAAGCGTTGCCGGTTCGGGCAGGGTGATGTCGACATCTGCCCATTCGACGTTGTCTACGCCTTGAACCTTTTTCCCCAAAATCCGATTCGTCTCGCGATCAGCCCGTTTTTTGTATGCTGCTGAATGACAGCCTGACAAGCACACCGCCACAAACCCCACTGCGACTGACGCAGTGAGCGATCTTTTGAAAAGGTTGATGTCAAAGATGACCATTTTGGATTCCTGAGAACTGGGGCGAAGTGGTAGTTCCCCTGCCCTATTCATCAACCCGCGCCAATAGGCCAGCAAAAATGCGAAAAAACTGAATGTTGAGTCTCGTATCTGCGAAAGTGGTCACATTTCAGCACGTTTATCATCTTGAACGACCTAAATCTAAGGTGGAGGAATAGTGAAAGCGAATCATGAACCCAGTCCTGACAAATCCTCCGACAACCGATCCCGCTCAGCTTCTTCGCTATCGGGACCGGCAATACGCGGCTGAACTCATTACTGCGGGCCTGATGCACCTCGATTTTTTCACGTGGTTGAACGAAAATGCAGGAGCCACCACCGAAGCGGTTTGCGACCACTTCGATTTTGTTGCCCGGCCAGCCGATGTATTCTTTACCTTGTGCCGATCCAATAATTTCATCACGACCGATTCTGATGGGAAAAACGAACTTACCTCGCTGGCTCGCGAACATCTCGTCGTGGGTTCTCCGTGGTATCTCGGCCCCTATTACGCGCCGATTACTCAAACTCAAATCGTGCAGGATTTCGTAAATATTCTAAAAACCGGCAAGCCCGCCAATTGGCAGGCAGACGATGATGCCAGTGACTGGCACGAATCCATGGTCGATCCTGAGTTTGCCAAAAACTTTACCGATTTGATGAATTGTCGCGGACTCGGATTCGGACAGGTGTTGGCAAAAGCGCTGACTATTGAAGTCGCTGATCGCAAACATCTCCTCGATGTGGGTGGTGGATCCGGGATTTATTCGACGACGTTAGTGGCAGCCCATCCTCATCTCCGTGCGACAGTTCTCGAGCAGCCGCCCGTCGATGCGCTGACGCAAAAGGAAATCGAAAAACACGGACTCGCCGACAAGGTCAACGTCCTCTCCGGTGACATGTTCACCGATCCCTGGCCCGCCGATGCCGACATGATTTTATTCTCCAACGTCCTCCACGATTGGGATTTTCCTGAAATGGAATCCTTGCTTGAAAAAGCCGCGCAAAACCTTCCATCCGGCGGACTGCTGATCATTCACGATGCCTTCATAAACGACGATAAGAGCGGCCCCATAGCGGTTGCTGAATATTCCGCGTTGCTGATGAATATTACGCAGGGCAAATGCTATTCACCTCTCGAATACGGCCAGATTTTAGAAAAACACGGCTTCGAAGCCGGTGATTATCACGACACCGTCGCTGATCGCGGATACATGACAGCGATTCGGAAGTGACACCGCCTTTTGCGCAAATCGAACTAACAGTATACGTTCGACGAACGAACCCTGTTGCTTCGTAAAATCAGTATTTCAGCAATGCCTCGATCCGAACGTCATCACCGAGTTTTTCGCGGCCATTGAGAAATTCGAGTTCGATGAAAAAGCTCACAGCAATCAAATTTGCGCCGAGTTGGCTGATAAGCTCAACCGCTGCGCCAGCCGTTCCGCCGGTTGCGAGAAGGTCATCGACGAGCAGCACGTTTTCACCTTTGTGAAGCGCGTCTTTATGAAGCTCAATCTCGTCTTCGCCGTATTCTAATGCAAAAGCTTTGCCGATCGTTTGCCATGGAAGTTTACCCTTTTTCCGCATCGGGACAAAACCCGCGCCGATCCGATCCGCCAAGGCCGCGCCAAAAATAAAGCCGCGTGCGTCGATCCCGATGACTTTATCGATCTTCACGTCGCCAGCCGTTTCGATCAGGCCTGAGATCGCGAGATGAAACAATTCAGGATCCGAAAGCACCGTGGTGATGTCTTTAAAAATGATTCCCGGTTTCGGAAAATCGTGGACGTCACGGATTCCAGAAGAAAGGCGGTCGAGATCAGCTTGATTCATGGCCGCGAAGGTGGCTGAGAATTCGGGATGTGGCAAGATTAGAGGTGGCAAAAAATTCAAGCAACCTTCAGAATCTCACAATGTTCGCAAAATTTAAGATCGAATCCGATCATTTCATGAGGACGCCCCTCACATTTTCGCTGTTGTTCATCGCACTTTTTTCCACCGCTGCCGAGCCACCGAATATCGTGCTGATCATGGCCGATGACCTCGGTTGGTTTGATACGCACTTTCAGGGCAACAACGATCTCGAAACCCCGAATCTCGACCTGTTTGTTCGCGAAGGAATGCTGTTCACGGATGGTTACGCGGCAGCTTCCGTCTGCACGCCGACCCGGGCAGCAATGATGACCGGATTGTCTCCTGCTCGTCTCGGCATCACAAATCACGCCCCCGGCCACAAAGATGGAATGGTCCCGGATGGCCGGAAACAAGCCGGGGCGGAAAAGTTGACCTTCCTGCCGCTCGACTCTACCACTATAGCAGAGCGCCTCAAAAAAGAAGCGGGCTATGCCACTGGGTTTGTCGGGAAATGGCATCTCTCCCATCGAAAAGGAAAAGATGAGCGTGATAATCCGTGGGAGCCACAGCTCCGTCCTGAATTTCAAGGCTACGACTTGAACATCGGCGGCTGTGATCGCGGAGGTCCGCCCAGCTATTTTGAACCCTACCGAATTCCCGCGCTGGAACCTCGCAAGGAAGGCGAATACCTGCCCACTCGTCTGGCCGACGAATGCATCGCGTTTCTCGAAGCCAACCGGAAGGGCCCGTTTTTTCTCACGTTCTGGAACTATTCAGTTCATTATCCGATCGAAGCTCCTGAAGATTTGATCGAAAAATATGAGAGTCGGGGAATCGAAAACCCGGTCTACGCCGCAATGATTGAGGGCATGGACCGGTCGATCGGCTGCGTTTTGAAATCGCTCGACGATTTGGAGGTGGCGAAAAACACGCTGGTGATTTTCACTTCTGACAACGGGTCGCTTTTTGGGAACGGCCCGCTCCGGGCAAACAAAGGGCATCTCTACGAAGGTGGAATCCGAGTGCCGTGGGCGATTCGCTGGCCTGGAAAAATCGAACCCAAAAGCCAATCCGACGTTCCCATTATCAGTACCGACGTTTTTCCTACGTTACTTGAAGTTGCCGGCCTTGAGCCCAAACCAGATGTCCCGCAAGATGGAGAGAGCCTCATTCCGCTTCTCACTGGGAGCGGAAGTTTGAAAAGGGAATCCCTATTCTTTCACTACCCGAACTACGCGTTTCACAAACAAAACCGGCTCGCAGGGGCCATCCGAAAAGGTGACTTCAAGCTCATCCAGTTTTACGATGACGATTCGGTAGAGCTCTATAATTTGAAATCTGACTTGGGAGAGAAAACCGACCTTGCTGCGGCTCAGTCTGAAAAAGCGAAGACCCTAAAGGAAGAACTTGGTCAATGGCTTAAGGAATCTGGAGCCAAGATGCCGATTGATTCTATTCCCGAAAACTAGGTTGGAACGACTCAATTGCAGGGCGTTGATACTGGAAAAATCTCTGAGGGCACCTGTATTTATGGAGGGGCAAACGTGCGATTAGGAGACTCTGGACGACGAATGGCCCTGCATCTGTTGGACAACTGCCATTCTGGCACTTGCGCGTCATCCTGACGCGCCCGAACGCCCATTTTGAGCCAATATGGCCCGAATTGTAAAGAGGCTGGAAATCGCTCTTTCTGCTTAACTTGCTCACCATTAGTGGTTCGAGCGTAAAAAATAGCAATTGGCACGCCAAATGCATGTAGAGAGCCAGAAATTTTAAACACAGAAACAAATCCCATTTTTGAAAGGAAACTTAATTTATGAGCAAAATTCTTGGAATTGACCTTGGAACAACGAACTCCTGCATGGCGATTATGGAAGCAGGCGAGCCGTCTGTTCTTGAAAACTCGGAGGGTGCCCGCACCACTCCGTCGGTTGTCGCTTTTTCGAAAGACGGGGAACGACTTGTTGGCCAGGCTGCAAAGCGGCAGGCAATCACAAACCCAAAGAACACTATTTTCTCCGCGAAACGTTTGATTGGTCGCAAGTTCGCTGAGCTTTCAGAGGAGGAGAAGAAAACGCCTTACGCTATTGTTGAGGCTTCAAATGGCGACGCCCACATTCAGGTGGAAGTCGGTGGCGAGAAAAAAACGTTCAGCCCGCAGGAAATTGCGGCGATGGTTCTCGGTAAATTGAAGGCGGACGCGGAAGCAAAGCTCGGTGAGACAATCACGGATGCGGTTGTTACGGTTCCAGCTTACTTCAATGACTCTCAACGGAACGCAACAAAGGCAGCGGGTGAAATCGCCGGCCTGAATGTTCAGCGGATCGTGAACGAGCCAACTGCTGCGGCGTTGGCTTACGGTTTGGATAAAGAATCGGAAGAAAAAATCGCGGTTTATGACCTCGGTGGCGGAACGTTCGATATTTCGGTTCTCGACATTGATGACGGATTTTTCGAAGTTCTCGCAACGGATGGTGACACGCTTCTCGGCGGTGATGACTGGGACAACGCGATCATCGAATGGATCGTGAAAGGCTTCAAAACGGACGAAGGCATCGATCTTTCCGGCCAGCCGGACGCGCTTCAGCGGATTAAGGAAGAGGCGGAAAAAGCGAAAATCGCGCTTTCGTCTTCTCAGAGCTACGAAATCAACCTTCCGTTTGTAACAGCTGACCAAACCGGTCCAAAGCACATTCAGAAAACGCTTTCCCGCTCGCAGCTTGAGCAGATGACGGATCACCTTTTCGAACGCACCAAGGGTCCTGTTTCAGCCTGTTTGAAAGAAGCAGGCGTCGGCGTCGGTGAAATCGATGAGCTGGTGCTCGTTGGTGGAATGACTCGTATGCCTAAAGTTTACGAAACGGCGAAAAAACTCGCAGGAAAAGATCCTCACCAGGGTGTAAACCCAGACGAGGTGGTTGCGATCGGTGCGGCGATTCAGGGTGGTGTCTTGGCGAAAGACCCATCGCTGGGTGACGTTTTGCTTCTGGATGTGACCCCGCTTTCTCTCGCAATCGAGACGATGGGCGGCATTGCGACTGCAATGATCGAGCGTAATACGACTATCCCGGCGAAGAAGTCGCAGGTTTTCTCGACCGCAGCCGACAGTCAGCCATCGGTTGATATCGTGGTCTGCCAAGGTGAGCGGAAGCTTGTTTCAGACAACAAAGTGCTCGGTAATTTCCGCCTCGATGGAATCGATCCCGCACCACGTGGTGAGCCTCAGGTTGAAGTCACTTTTGACATCGACCGAAACGGAATTCTCCACGTTTCTGCCAAGGACAAGAAAAGCGGCAAGGAACAGAAAATCTCGATCGAAGGTTCCAGCGGACTTTCGGACGACGAAATCGAAAAAGCGAAGCAGGAGGCCGAGCAGTTTGCCGACGCCGACAAATCGCGGATCGAAGAAATCGAAACACGCAACGTGGCTGAAAATGCTTCTTACACGGTGAAAAAGCAGATGGAAGAGATGGGCGACAATTTGCCCGATGAAGCCAAAACTTCGATCACCGAAGCGACTGATAAAGTCGATGAAGCGCTGAAAGGCGATGACATCGAAGCGATCAAGTCAGCGACGGATGAACTCCAGCAGACCTTTGCTCAACTCGCGGCCGCTGCTCAAGGCGCTGCTGGCGGAGGCGGAATGCCAGACGTCGAGCCTGCCGCTGACGGTGATGATTCAGAATCTGATGAGCCCAAAGCAGCAAAAGGCAAGGTCGTCGATGCGGAGTTCGAAGACGTGGAGTCCGACGATGCCGAGGAATCCTAAATCCTAAGAAAATCCACGATGAGCGATTTTCCTCATCGTGGATAAAACAGACTCAATCACGCCACAAAACACTTTCAGCCGAGGTTAGACAAAGTACCGCCTCGGTTGTAGATTCAGCGCCCCACGCGGAGCGGATTTTCCAAAACCCAACAAAAAACAAAACAGAACCAACCATTAACTAAACATGGCTACTACAATTACACCCCTCGGTCAGCGCGTCCTCGTGAAGCGGATCGAAGACGACACACAGCAGTCCGAAGGCGGGATTTTCCTTCCTGACACTGCTAAAGAAAAACCCCAGGATGCAGAAGTTATCGCACTTGGAAACGGCAAGAACGACGAAGGCGAAGTCATCGAGTTCACCGTTAAAGTTGGCGACAAAGTGCTTATTTCTAAGTACGGCGGCACCGAAGTTAAAATCGACGGCGACGAGTGTCTCCTTCTCAACGAGAGCGACATCCTCGGAATCATCAGCTAACCCATTTCGAAACAACAGGGTACGTTCGATGAACCAACCCTGTTGCTTCGTGGAAAAGCAAACCAAGTAACTTTTTTACAAAGAACTAACTAAATAAATATTATGGCTAAACAACTCGTATTTGACGAAGAAGCACGCCACGCATTGCTCAGCGGTGTAAAGCAGCTCGCACGTGCCGTAAAGGCAACGCTCGGACCCTCCGGTCGGAACGTTATCCTTGAGAAGAAATTCGGTAGCCCAACGATCACTAAAGATGGTGTGACTGTGGCTAAAGAAATCGAACTCAGCTGCCCTTACGAGAACATGGGCGCACAGCTCATCAAAGAAGTGTCTTCTAAAACCAGCGACATCGCGGGTGACGGAACCACAACTGCGACCGTTCTTGCAGAAGCAATCTACTCCGAAGGTCTCCGCAACGTAACTGCCGGTGCAAACCCAACCAGCCTCCAGCGCGGTATCCAAAAAGCAGTTGAAGCTCTCGTAGCTCAGTTGGCTGAGATCTCGACTGAAGTTACAGACACAAAAGAGATCTCACAGGTCGCGACTGTTTCTGCAAACTGGGACAGCGAAATCGGCGACATCATTGCTGACGCAATGGACAAAGTTGGTAAAGACGGAACTATCACGGTTGAAGAAGCTAAAGGCATCGAAACATCTCTCGAAGTTGTTGAGGGTATGCAGTTCGACAAAGGCTACCTTTCTCCTTACATGGTGACTGACGCAGAAGTCATGGTCGCTGACCTTGAGAACGCACTGATCCTCATCCACGAGAAGAAGATCACCAACCTCAAGGACATGCTTCCTCTTCTCGAGAAAGTTGCCCAGAGTGGACGTCCGTTCCTCATCATCTCTGAAGACGTTGAAGGCGAAGCGCTTGCAACTCTCGTTGTGAACAAGATTCGTGGCACCCTGAATGTTGCTGCTGTTAAGGCTCCCGGTTTTGGTGATCGTCGTAAGGCGATGCTCGAAGACCTCGCGATCCTTACCGGTGGTAAAGTCATCACTGACGATCTCGGCATCAAGCTTGAGAACGTTGGTCTCGACGACCTCGGTTCTGCTAAGTCGATCAAGATCACGAAAGAAGACACTACCATCATCGAAGGTGAAGGTGGAAGCGACGCGATCAGCGGTCGCGTTGGTCAGATTCGTCGTCAGATCGAAGAAACTACTTCCGATTACGATCGTGAGAAGCTTCAGGAGCGTCTTGCTAAACTTGCTGGCGGTGTTGCTGTCATCAACGTTGGTGCTGCTACTGAGACTGAGATGAAAGAGAAGAAAGCACGTGTTGAAGATGCATTGCATGCAACACGCGCTGCGGTTGAAGAAGGTATCGTCCCAGGAGGAGGTACTGCACTCATCCGTGCTCAGGGAGCTCTTAAAGATCTCAAGCTCGAAGGCGATGAAGCAACAGGTGCTGACATCGTTAAGCGTGCTATCGAAGCGCCGCTTCGTCAGCTTGCTGCCAATGCAGGTCGCGAAGGCGCCCTCATTGTTGAGCGCGTGAAGAACGAAAAAGGCAACATTGGTTACAATGTAGCAACAGACGTTTACGAAGATCTCGTTAAGGCAGGTGTTGTTGACCCAACAAAGGTTACACGTAGCGCCCTTCAGAACGCAGGTTCAATCTCCGGTCTCCTTCTTACGACTGAGTGTCTCATCGCAGACATTCCTGAGAAAGAAGAAGCAGGTGGTGATCACGGTCACGACCACGGCATGATGTAATCGAATTTCTCTGAAATTCGATTCTTCAAAAGAAGATATTCGAGACGGGCGAATCGGGAAACCGGTTCGCTCGTTTTTTTTGTTTGTGTGAACAAAACTCGTCCGACGAATTCCTGACTACGTCACTTGCGAAAAGCCCTGCCGTTTGTCACAGTTGCAGGATGCGGCCTTTTCTTATTTTTACCTTAGCCATCGCTTCGGTTGTGGCTTTTTCTCAGGAAAAAGCGGCCCCCAAAATCCTTCTCCCCGAAGGACTGGTTGCAGAAATCGTCGCAGCACCTCCGCTGGTTGAGCATCCGATCATGGCTGCGTTTGATGATCTCGGCCGATTGTTTGTTTCTGAAAATGCCGGGTTGAATCTGAACAAAGCAGGATTGGAAGAGCAAAAGCCAAGTTCGGTTCGACTTTTGACCGACACAAATGGCGACGGTATTTTCGATGAGTCGACCGTCTTCGCAGATGGACTGACGTTTCCTCAAGGCGCGTTGTGGTTGATGGATTCGCTCTACGTGATGTCACCTCCGAGTCTGTGGCGATTAGAAGATACGGACGACGATGGCGTTGCTGATGTTCGTGAAGAACTTGTCACCGGCTTCGATTATACGGGAAACGCCGCCGATGTTCATGGCCCGTTTCTTCATCCGAACGGTCGTTTGTATTGGTGTCATGGCCGAAAAGGGCACGATGTAACCGACGAGTCGACTGGCGAAGTGGTAAGTCAGGCAAAGGGCGCTCGCATTTGGTCCTGCCGTCCCGACGGCAGCGATCTACGCGTTTTTGCCGGTGGCGGAATGGACAATCCGGTCGAGGTCGATTTTACCGAAACGGGTGAAATCTTCGGGTCGGTGAATTTATTTTACGGACGTCCCCGTGGAGACGTATTGGTGCACTGGATTCGGGGCGGAGCCTATCCGCGTTACGATCAGGAGGCTGTCATCGATGAATTTCTGCGAACGGGGCCACTCCTGTCTGAATTTCATAATTTCGGGCACGTCGCTATTTCGGGGATGTTGCGGTATCGATCCGGTCATCTCAATCCGGCATGGAAAGACACCGCCATTGCGACGCATTTCAATACGCAGCAGGTCACGACAACGAAGTTTGGTGTGGATGGATCAACTTTTTCAGGCGGTGAAACCGAAACAATTTTCAAAATTATGAATCCCGACGCACATATCACGGACGTGGTTGAAGATGCGAATGGAGATCTGTTAGTGTTGGACACGGGTGGTTGGTTCCGGATTGGTTGCCCGAGTTCACAGGTCGCAAAACCGGAGATCGCGGGTGCAATTTATCGAATTCGAAAAGCCGACGATAATGATTCTGAAATTGATTTTCGGGGTGTTGAAATCGATTGGGACAATAGGGATCCGGACAAAATTGCGGCGCTACTCGACAGCGAACATTTTGCAATTCGAGATCGAGCAATCACCGAAATGGCCAGCCGCGGCCAATCAGCGATTCCTGAATTGCAGACCATTTTAGCGAATCCGAATTCTACCAGAACGGCCAAACAAAACGCCGTGTGGACGCTGTCGCGTCTTCGATTTTCCGGGGCCGTGGATTTGATTTTTGCATCGCTGGCAGATTCCGATTCAACGGTGGTTCAAGCTGCATGCAACGCAATCGCCGCGACTCGCTCGTGGCAGGTAATTCGGGAGAACGATCCGAATGAAGCAGCCATCGAATTCGAACGCAACGACGCCATGGGTCAAGCCCTCGCAAAACTGGTGCTCAGCGGTGAACCGCCCGTTGCTCGTGCGGCAGCATCTGCGCTCGGTGTCATGGCCGATCCGAACGCCGTTGGTTCGTTGCTTCGCGCAGCGGGACGTAAGAAAACCGATCGGTATTTGCAACACGCGGCCATTCTTTCACTGATTGAAATTGGCGATCCAGAGGCAACCCGAATCCATCTGGAGCCAGGAAATGAAGGTCAGGCGATTGCGGCGCTGTGGGCGTTGGATCAAATGGAGAACGGAGATTTAGAGCCACTCGATGTCATCAATTTGCTCGATTCAAACAAAGACGTCCTTCGTTCGGTGGCGATTGAAATTGCTGCCGGTCATCCTGAATGGGACGCGGCGATTGCAAATCGATTCTTCGAATGGGAAACGGCAAATGAAGTTCAGCAAGCGACGATGGAGGCCATGATTCCTGAGCAAATTCATCTCAAACCAATGCAGGATGTGGTGACTTCTTTAATCCATTTTGATAATACCCTGAAAAATAATCGAATTGGCTATCAGGCGATTGCGAATTCCAAGCAGGATTACCCCTTTCCCAATGTCTGGATTGAATCGTTTGAAGCCGAGCTTCATGCAACTCATCCCAAAAAAATAAATGAAGTTCTCGATGCGATCGCCCGCATGCGACCGGATCCGCTCCCGGAAGTTTTCGAAGCTCAGCTCACTGCGATTTCGGAGAATGAGGCAAACCCCGTTCCCAAGAGGGTTCGGGCACTCCGGGTTTTGAGCGGAAAAGATGGCCTGGTTTCGAAAAATGCATTTGATCTCTTGGTTGGCTTAATTGCTGCCGACACGTCTCCATTGCAACGTCTCGATGCCAGTCAAATGCTGGCTGGCTCAAGACTTACAAAAGCACAACAACTCGAAATCGCAAAACGCGTCCAGCATGCCGGTCCGCTTGATTTACCGCTGCTCTGGAAAATTCTTGATCGAACACGCGACCCTGAAACCGGAACGGTGCTCGCAGCAAATATTTCGAAATCGAGTGGATTTGGAAATCTGAATCCGGCTGAATTGCGCCGCACGTTTGGCCGTTTTGATTCTGAAACTTTGAAAACGATTGAGCCTCAGATCGTGGAGCTTGAAAAGCGTGCCGCAGAAAGAAGTGAGCGACTAGCGGCACTGGTTCCACTGGTTGAAAAAGGAGATCCTGAACGCGGTAAAGCTCACTTCCTTGCCGGAAAAGGAGCCTGCATTACCTGTCACCAAATTGGTGAAGCGGGACGTGCGATCGGCCCGGACCTTTCGACCATCGGCCGAATTCGAACCCATCGTGATCTTCTCGAATCGATCCTTTACCCCAGTGAATCGTTGGCTCGCGACTTTGAAACCTACAACGTCACTCTGAAGGACGGCACGGCACTGATGGGATTGATCAAGCGTGAAACGACCGATTTTGTTTATCTCACAGATGTAACTGGAACCGAAAAGCCATTGAGTAGGGGAGACGTGAAAACAATCACCCCAATCGCGATGTCAATCATGCCGCAAGGTTTGGAGCAAGCGATGTCTCAAGAAGAATTGCTCGATCTCACCAGCTATCTCAAATCGATCCAATAGGGTTTGTTCGATGAATAGACCCTGTTCGATCGTAATGACATTACGAACCAATAGGGTATGCTCGGCTAATCAACAGGGTTGGATCGAATGGTGCTGCCGTTGAATTTCCTGACAAGACTCCGTAATTTATTCAACGCCGCTTTCGATGATGCCTCCGAAATTTTATTCGCCCCATTTATGAAGCGAATGGTTGTCCATCCGATGTCCAGTGCGAGCTGGCGGATCTTTTCGGAGAAATTTCGGCGACACTCGCCGTTTCATGCCGCATCGCGTTTGCAGCGCTTTGCTGCGGTAGGGAGCCTGTTGGTTCGGCTTCCGTTTTATGCGTTGGAGAAACTCATCTTCAAGCGTCGCTTAGCGGATCATCACATTGAGAAAGGGCCGATTTTTATTGTAGGGCATTGGCGAAGCGGGACGACGCATCTGCACAATTTGCTTTCGCAGGATCCACAGTTTTCCTATCTGAGTTTCTCCAATATGGTGATGCCGCATGATCTTTTGCTGGGACGGATTCTACCAGTCATCCCGTGGATTATGAAATTTTGTATTCCGAAAACTCGCGGGATTGACAGCCTGACTTTGAACCCGCAGTCGCCGCAAGAAGAGGAGCTTGCGCTATTCATGCTGGGCGGGGTTTCGTATTACAATTGCTATTTTTTTCCTCAGCAGTGGGATGAGTATTTTGCAGAATCCATTTCGAATCCCAATGATTTTTCCGAAGGTTTAAAGGCCGAAAAAGGCGTCGTGTTTGCTTATCATCGATTGATTTCAAAGCTCTCTTATTTTTACAAAGGGAAACGTCTGCTGTTAAAAAACCCGGCTTCGACGAGCCGAATTGCAATGTTGAAATCTCTTTTTCCGAATGCGAAGTTTGTTCACGTGCGCCGGAATCCGTATGCGGTTTTTGCATCCAGCAAAGCACGCTTGCCCCGGATGATCGATGGATTCTCATGGAATGATCCATTGGACATCAACTATGAAGACATCGCAGTGGACAGCTATCGCCTGCTGATGGAGCAATATTTTAAGCAGCGCGATTCGATCCCTGAAGAAGATTTATTCGAGACTTCGTATGAAGAATTGACCGAAGATCCTGATAAAGTGATTGCGGAGATCTATTCGAAATTCGGGCTGGAACGCAGCGAGGAAAGCCTTCAACGGCATGCTGATTATTTGAAATCGCAGAAGTCGTATCAGAAAAACAGTCACCGGATGACCCGAGCACAAGTCGAGCGAATCCAGAATGAGTGGGGCTTTGCCTTCCGTGAATGGAATTACGAAATGCCTGACAGACTGGAAATCGTCGACTGATTTACGATTTGAGAGCGGCGAATGCGGTTTCGAATTGAGCGATTAAATCTTCAGGTTCCTCCAGCCCAATCCAGATGCGAATTAAGTTTGCGTCGACTCCACGCTCGGCAACCCAATCGAGTTCTTTGTAGTGCGCGAGCATCGTGTACGGGCAGGCCAGTGTGTAGTTCGTGCCGAAGCTCGGGCCTTTCGTGACAGGTAGGGCATCGTAAAATGGTGGTGTTGTCTCGGTTGGGTTTTTTAACAGAATCGACATCAACCCGCTGTAACCAGATTCGTCATTTCGCATCGCTGCTTCGTAAAAGTCCGGTGTTTCCACGATCGGGTAGTAGACTCGCTCAACCGCAGGATGTTGTTCAAGAAACTCGAATATGATTTCTGCGTTGTCATTGATCGCTTCGACTCGTTCCGCGTAGTGGCGTGAATTTTCCTCGAGCACAATGGAGTCGAGTGCGAAAAGGGGATTGGACGATTCTTCTGCAGCAAGCAACTCGGCAAGCTCTGCCGCAAACGGGCTGTCTTTCCGCAGTGAAATTGAACCTCCCATGACGTCACCGACTCCGGAAAACGTTTTTGTAAGACTAGTCATGACCACGTCCGCAAACTGAAAGGCATCAATGTTAATCGACGTCGCGACGGAATCGTCAACCGTAAATGGAACACCGTTTTCGCGAAGTAGATCCCGAATGCCGACAAGATCAGCGGTTCGCAAAAGCGGATTGGTTGGAGCCTCAGTGTAAACCGCCGCGAGTGATTCGCCTTTATCAAAAATCGCTTTCAAAGCCGACAAGCCGCCATCATCGCCAGCGACCGAGATGTCGTGAAGCCCGGCTGGATTGAACTCCTGCTGGATTTTCATCAGATCGACGTAGGGAAACTCGACCTGTGCCGTTGCCAAATCAGGGCGCATTTTTGTAACGCAACGATGGAGCGCTGAGATCGCCCCCATCCCGCAGGAAAAAAGAAAAACCTGTCCGGCCTTCTCACCGAGATGTTCAGCAACCCGGGCACGAATCACTTCGCGAGCACGATCGCCTGCTTCCAGCAAATGTGGATCAACTGGACCATCCGCCAACGCAGCCTCTGCGTTTCGGCTCGAAACGATTTCTCCTGTGTGCATCCAGTATTTCCAGGCGAACGGATAAGCTTCCTGAGGAAAAATCAGGGTCGAGAGATTTTCCCAGCCGTAGGATTCTAGTTTACACGACGTGCCCGATTTCTGTTTCACGTAGTCAGCACAGCGCCAGGCGGCACCAAGAGATGGGAAAACCATGGCCATCTCATTGCTGTTTGGTTTGCAGAATTCATCTCGCGCTGCCAGAAAAAGCTCCGCGACATCCGGGTGGGCAACGAAACGTGGATAACCCGTTTCCAATTGATCGAGGACTGCTTTGTCGCCTTCCTCGTAGCCAATGACATGCTGCCAATGCGGCAAACAAACAGACACAGCATGAAGCGAATCCGGAATCGAGTGTCCCAGATCTTCCTTCTTCCAGAGAGGTTCAGTGAAAAGATCGCGCATGGCTCAAGAATTCGAAAGCCCTTCACGCACATCGCGAATCAAATCGTCTATGTGCTCAATCCCAATCGAGAAACGCACGAGCGAATCAGTGATTCCCACGGCTTCGCGGCGGTCTTTCGGCACGCTGGCGTGAGTCATTGAGGCAGGGTGGCAGCAGAGCGATTCCACGCCGCCGAGGCTTTCTGCTTTAGGAAAAAATTTCAGGCCATTGAGAAATCGCTGCGTTTTCTCAAGGCTCATCCCGAGGTCGGTAGTTACAATTCCGGAACCACCTGACATTTGTTTTTTGGCGATTTCGTATTGCGGATGCGATTCCAAAAACGGATAGCGAACTATGACGGCATCGGTCTCGTTTTCCAGGAAAGTAGCAAAGGCGAGCGCGTTTGACGAATGGCGCTCCATTCGAATGGCCTCGGTTTTTGCGCCGCGCATAGTGAGCCAGCAATCCATCGGCGATGGTTGCAAGCCGAGCGCTTTCTGGGCAAAAATCATTTTCTCCTGCCACTCGGCATCGTTCGTGCAAATCGCACCGACGAGTGCATCCGAATGTCCATTGGTGTATTTTGTAAGAGAAATCAGAGACAGGTCAGCTCCGAGTTCGAGTGGGCGCTGAAGGTAGCTTGATGAAAATGTGTTATCGACAACGAGCGGTGCATTTGCTGCGTGAGCGGCGTCTGCGGCACGTTGAATGTCGATGATTTTCAGATTCGGATTGGTTGGAGATTCAATCCAAACAATAGCAGGCTTGAAGTCGGCAATCTTATCAAAAGTCGCGTCCTCTGTGAAATCGAGATATTCGATCGAAACGCCAAATTTTGCAAAAACTTGAGCGAAGAGCCGAAACGTGCAGCCGTAAATGTTCTCTTCAGCAACGACGACATCGCCGGATTTCAGAGTGGAAACGAGTGCCGTGATCGCCGAAACCCCGCTGCCAAAAACGGTCGCAAATTCTGCAGATTCCAACTCAGCGATAGTCCGTTCGAGGAGACGAAAATTTGGATTTCCCGAACGCGTGTAATCGAATCCGTTGGGATTGCCGTATTCAAAAGTCGAAGTCAGCCAAACCGGAGGCGTTACGGCTCCGGTTTCACCGACAAAATCGCGGCCGGAATGGATCGCGCGGGTTTCGAAGTGGTCGTCGTGTTTGCTCATGAATATGTTTGGACGAATCAACAGGATTTAACCAACGAATCAACCTTGTTGACACGGAATGACAGAAATCTCTATACTCGTTTCCATGTAAAGAATTGTCCGATCATATGACGAAAAATACGTTGGTGGAGTGTGCGAGGGAATTGCCAAGGCATTTGATATCGATCCGGCTTTAGTCAGAATGATCTTTGTTTTCCTAACCGGTTTCACGGGAATTGTGCCGGGAATCATAACATATTTTACCGGCTGGCTGGTTACCCCAATGAAGGGCTGCCGGCCTCCGCTAGCGCGTTTACTAAAGCGGGAAAAAGTAAACGTCGCAGCATCTGTAGAATAAGATTTGTCCCTAATTTTTCGGCTCAGGCTTCTCGATCTTCTTTTCTTCGAGGCCATCGATCTTTGCATTGATCATTTCGACATTAAGCCGTGATCCTTTACAGGTTCCCATAATGGCCACCGGCTGCCCCACCGTCAGTAACGTGCGGCGATCGTTTCGACTGATCAGCCGCCCCTGCGCGGGCAAGACTTCAACGAACAGGCTGTTGTCACGCTTGAGTGTGCAGCGCACCTGGGTGTCGAATCCGTCCGCGTTGAGAAAAATCTCAATGGATTGCGTGCCGCTTTCAAATTTCTCGATCGAGCCAATCACCTTCAGGTATTTGTCAGTGTATTGCTCGTCAGCCGAGCGGCGGTCTTCGGCATAAACGGCAACCAAATTGCTCGCGCTGACCTCAATCGGTTTCATCAAATCAGTGAGGCTACCGGCTTTCACTTTTCCGCCGACGGCCTTGGAGAGCTCGGCATTCTCAGCCCGCAAACTCGCGACTTCGTCCCGAAGTTTTCCGACTTCGATTTTAAGATCTTCGACGCTTTTTGCGGTTTCGAGGTAGGATTCCTTCAAATCCGTAATCTGAGATGGCAAATTCGTGACTGAGTCCGGGACTTTCAAATCCTTCACCCTATCAAAAAGTCCGCCAAGCGTGCTACCAGACTCCTTTTTTTCACCTTGGGAAAAGGCGGTGCCAACTGTAACTAGGGCGGTGAAAATCAGCAGCAATCGTTTCATAGAAAAAGGTGGGGCCGAATTGGCGAGTTCCAAATGGATTTTTGCGTTAGCGATCCCGTTCAATCAGCGACCGGTTCGATGATGGGTTTAATGACGCCCAAGCCGAGGGGTTCGAGTTTCGCTTTCAATTTCTCAAACATTTTTTCATCTTCGTAGGTTCCGACGATCGCACCACCGGAGCCGGTGAATTTTGCCGTCGCACCGACGGAGCGAGCGGTTTCAACCATGCGGATATTCCCTTCTCCGATCTTATAGAGGCTGCGGCGAAGATTGAAATTTTCGTCCAGCAGCGGTCCGATTTCCTGTCCGCGGCCTTGAACGAGTAGATTGCAGGTTTCCTGCGCAAGCTCTGCCCAGCGGTTCATTGCTTCGACAACTTCAGTTTCACCTCGATTGAAACGGCTTCGAATGTCGTTGTGAAAAACTTCGGTTCCTTCGGAAAGAAGGGTGTTAAAAGCCACGTAAAGGGGCGGCAGAGATTCGGGTTTCAACTGTTCGTATTTTCCAAAGCCTTGCTGATCCATGGCATCTTTGTCGAAATCCATGAACACGACGCCTTCATAGGCCTGAATGACACGATCCTGGAGGCCGGCGGGGATTTTGAGTTCATCATTTTCGACGGATAAAATCAAATTTGCCTGCACCGCACGAGGAATGGTGACTCCATAAAAAGCCATGAGCGCCTTCAGTGCAGCGGTGATAATCGCGCTGGAGCCGGCCATGCCAACTCGGCTGGGGACATTCGATTTGTAGCGCAGCGTGAAAACCCGGTCTTCCAGATCGATTCCGTTTTCCACGCAGTGATCGTAAAAGCGCTTCACGGTGGCTTTCAGCAATCGGACGCCCCCGTAGTAGCCGAACAAGTCAACGTCTTCGCGAAGGGCAGCGAGGGTTTTAAAGGTGGAGTGGTCACGTCGTGCCGGCAAAATTTCGAGTTCGGGGGACTCCCACAGACAGATTTCCGCTTCGAAATTCCGAACGATGAATGAAATCGTCTTGCCGTTGTAACCATCAGAAGGATTTCCGATGAGTCCGGCGCGGGCGTAAGATTTTTTGCGAATAATCATGAGCGTTTCGCGAAAGTTTTACCACAAATCTTGTCGTTACTCACCTCGCAAATCATAGCAAATCAGGCGAGCGGGAGTTTTGCTGACGAAATCTGTCTGATGTTGTGAAATGTAGAGCAGGCCTTTGCTGATCACCGGAAGTGACCACGTCGATTGTGCGAAGAAGAGCTGCGTGCGGTCTATTTCTTCGTAGCCTTCTTCGAAAAATTTCAGAATCCCGAGCGTGCCGAGCTCGCCCAGCGCGTAATTTCTGCCATCCGCATGAAGCATGCATCCACGAAAATAACTGAGATTGTAATCGCGACCACCGGGGAGTTTTTCCTGCCACAGAGTTTCTTTGCGCCAGAGTTCGTCTCCGGTTTTTCCATTGTAGCCAACGAGCCACGCGTCCGGTTCGTTGCGGCCGCGAAACGCATAAATATTTCCGTCGAGGACTTGTGGAGTCGTCCAGTGGCTACCTGCAAAAGGAGCTTTCCAGACCTCTTTCCATTTGAGATTTTCGGTGAGTTCTAAACAAACTCCGCCGATGACATAGGCTTCACTGATGTAAACGCGGTTTTCCCCGAGGGCGACGGGGTTAGAGCCGTTGACGCTTTCGAACTTCGGCGCGCGCCATGGAAACGAATCGAAAAGGGTGCCGGTTTTAGGATCGATGCAGAGCAAACCACCAGTCGGCGGATCGCTCTCGCCGCCAGCGAAAACGAGAAGCCGATCATCTCCACGCAGTTTTTTGATGAGAGGCGATGCATAGCTGGCGCGCCATTCGTGCTGCGTTCCCCAGACCAGTTTGCCTGTATGTTGGTCAAAAGCGGCCACGGCGAGATTGCCTTTTCCGCCGAGGTTCAGGATGATTTTTCCATCATAAATAATCGGACAGCTGCCGTAGCCGAAGAAATAGGTGGGCAGCTCAAAGTCCGCAGTCAGGTCGCGCCGCCACAGAACGGAGCCCGATGAAACGTCGTGGCAACTTAAAATCGCGGTGACGCCGATGGTGTAAACTTTCCCGCCATCGACCACGGCACTGGCTCGCGGGCCATTGGAAAATCCGTAGCGGTCGCGGTATTCGATCGGATAACCCGTGCGCCAAAATTCCTTACCGGTGAGAGGATCGAGGCACTGCAGCGTTTCTTCATCACCGATCCGATCGAACAGAAAGAGCCTGTCGTTGACGATAATGGCGGAGGTGTATCCTGTTCCTTTTCGCATCTCCCAAACCGGTTTCAGACCGCCCTCGGGGAATTTTGCCAGAAGGTGGGTTTCAGGTGATTTTCCATCGTCCGATGGACCTAAAAAGCGGGGGAATTCCGCAGTGACCGCGCCTTTCGCAAGCGGTTTGGGAGCCGCGTGATATGTCAATTCGGCGAAGTCCTTGGCTCCATCAAAAACTCCAGGTTTTGGTTCGGAAAACTTGGGCGGATTCGGATCTACGAAAATTTTGGGAGCCACTTCCTGGCCGGTGGCGCTGGAAATGGCAATTGCGAAGCTGGCTGAAAAAATAGCGAATCGGGATTTCATTCGTCACCAAAGTAGCACAGCGAAAAATGAATCCATAGTCGGGTTTAGGGTAAAACGCGGTCTGAAGTTCACCGTTTCATTTTCAACGATCCAATAGGGTATGTTCGATGAACCAATCCTGTTGGTTCGTAGATTTCGTAACTTACTCGAGCCACCCGTCAGTGACGACACGCGTGATTACGAGGTGGTTGACCCCGTGAGGAAAAGACTGGTTTTCCAGTTCGACGGTAACGGCCAGTGGCGATGAATTCAGCGGCACGAGCTCATTCAATTTGGTGCCGATTGGTGAGGTCTTTGCAACAAAGGCCACTTCTTCGAGATCTTTACTGCCATAAGGCGGTGCGAGTCGGAACACGTAGTAATCCTTCAGATTTGTAAAAGCCTCGGCGTCAGTCCCGTAATAAGTCGAAAGGTGCTCGATGATGAGTTTGAACTTTTGCTTTCCGGCAATTTCACCGTTGTTGAATTTTACAAACAACTGATCGCGGAATTCGGCGTAAATGCCCCAGTCCACCTTCAACAGATCTTTTTCCTGCCGAACTACGATCGGAAACTCGACAGCATCTTCGCTGGTAGTCACGTTGTATATCCAAAACGGACCGCCGTAATCAGGATCGGACTCCATCTGTTCAAATTTCAGCGCCGTTCTGCCGAGCGGCTGATATGGCCAGTTCGTGTAATACCGCGCCATGGCGCCTTTTATTTCGTTGGAGCGATAGGTGTAAGGGATCAAGCTTTCCCAAGTTGGTGCTTCCAGAAATGTTTCGACCAGTTGTCGGGATTTCCCCAGCTTGCTGCCACCTGAACTCGATGGCGGCGTAAACGTGTTTGGCGCAGGAGCGGGTGGTCCGGCTACGGCACTCGCGGGAGGTTGTCTGAATTCACCAGTTGGACCGCCAGCTGAAAACGGTCGGGGTTGAATTTCGGTCGTTTCGTCTGAAGTGGCAGCAACCGTATTAGGATTCGGGATAGTGGGAATGGCGTTTCCAGCGGCTTCGACAACTTCGTTCAAGGTTTCTGCCGCTGCCGGTGCAAGCGCATTCATCGCTTTGGTTATTTCTGCCGCCGATGGATTCGTTTCGATGGCTTTGTTCGCGGCCTCAATAGTTTCTCTGATTGTATCGGGCACATTATCATCGGAGTTCACAATCGTAGCTGGAGTCTCAGGGGGGCTTCCCAAAATCACTGTATCGGAGCTTTCCGGCGCAGGCGAGGCCGCCGCTGAGACTGCGGAAGACCCTGTGCCGTCAGAAATCTTAAGCGAATTGAAGTTTTTGCCCGGGATTGCTGGCTGGGCAGTATCCGGAGAAGGCGTTGTAGCCGATCCAGTCACGATTCCGGTAGTTGTTGCTGTTGCTGAATCCGGATTCGGTGCTGATCCAGTGTCTGAGGGAACGCCAGTTGTGGCAATTTCATTTACGGGATCCGTTGGAATTGGTATTGCCTCTTTTTCAGGAGGGCGCTCAACAGCTGGTTTATCGGTATCAACTGCAGGTGGCGAATTCGTTCCCTGAGCTTTGGTGGCTTTATCATCTAGATCAAAGACTCCAAACGCCTTTCCAACGAGAATGATAGCCACGCCGGCAAGAACGACAACTGTGCCGATGATTCCCGCATGAAACATTCCGAACTTTCGTTTTCCTTCGTTTTCCTTCGTTATCTGTCTCAGGTGCACCAAACCTGTCTCAGGTGCACCAAACAAATCGTCAAAGGCGTTGTCGGTTTCGGGTGAAGCGAGTTCAGCTTTAGTGGAATCCTCAAAAATCACGTTCCCAAGACCGCGGTCTTCTTGAACTGGCTGGCGGCGTTGCGGGAAAAGTTTGCGCACGGTGTTCGGCTGTACTTGTGGCGGCTGCTCCATCGCAGGAGAGGGGGCCTGTCGGGGAGCTTGCTCGGGCGCAATGGCTTCAGTAAGTTGCTCTTGAAATGACTGAGTTGATGAGCCGGAATCCACTTGCTGAGGTTGCGGAACTTCGTCGCGCATTGCTGGAAGCACCGATGGCTCAACTGATTGAGCTTGAACCGGCGCTGGTGCTAGCTGCTGAACTGGCGCCGCCTGTACTTTCCGTCGCATCGCTGGAACCGCCGTGGGATCAGGGGCTGCCGGCGGTGCTTGGTTTTCAGAAATCTCCTGATGTTCTGTAGCTTTAGGCTCCGGACCTTTAGTTGGCATTAATATTGGCTCGACCGCTGGCTCGACCGCTGGCTCGACCGCTGGCTCGACCGCTGGCGCGGAGGTGGACTGGGTTACGCCAGCCTGGCCATTGTTTAACTGCGGTAAATTGATTTTCGTTGGACCCGTTGGCTTTTTAGTCACGGGTTTTGGGGCAACTGGCGTAGGCCCCGTCTCGGCTTTTGTTGCCAACGATACATCGAGCCGTGGGAGCGCTGATGTCGCAGGAGATTGCGATGGAATTGAAGGCTGAGGGCTTGCTTGAGGCGCCGCTGGTGAAGGAGACGCCTGTTGCTCCATGAAACTTGTCTTCGTCACCGGCGAAATCGGACGGGTTTCCGTTGATTCGATTGCGGCTGAACGAGCTGCTGCTGTTTTGGCAGCGTTTCGAGCATCGCGCTGAATCCGCGGAGGTGAAACTACTGGAGCTGTTGCTGGATGAATTGCGGCCGGTTTTTGAACCGTAGTTTCAACTGAAATTTGAGCTGGTTTTGGGGTGACTGCTGGAATCGAAGCAGGACTTACTTGCGCTGCTGGAAGTGCTGTCACAGTGACGCGGGGCTCCTCAGCAGATGGCTCTGGTTTCGGCGCAGGTTCAGGAACTTCAACAGGAACGGTGGGTTCCTCTTTCGGAGCTGGGGCCGGAGTTTCGAAAGAATTCGCTACAATCGGCAGGGGCGCCAACTTTTCAGTTTTTTCCTGAAGCGGAGCCGAAACGGCAACCGGTTGAGGCGCGGTTGCCACCTCTGGTTGCGGTTGTGGAGCAGGCTCTGGCTGTGGATTTATTTCGTTAAAAGAATCCATTGCCGGATCCAATTCATCGTCCGTGATCGCCGATTGAAATGATTGCGGGAAAGCGGCTTTTTCTGCTGGAGCCGGCTTTGGTGTGGGGGCTGCAGGCGGGTTTAAATCCTCAATTTCGACGCGAGGTGGCTTTTCCCGTGTGGCGACATCCGGAGGCGGCGCTGCAACTGCCGTATTTACAGTCGATGTGTTCGTGCTGCCGTGACTAACGCTAATTCGCGGAGTTACCGGAAGGGGGCTCACCTTTGTCTCCGGGATTTCCTGCGCTGGAGGCTCAGGTTGAGATTGAATCGGTGGCCGCGGTGTTTTCACCTGTGGCTGTGGTTTTGGGCGCGGTGCAACAATCGTTCCACCACATTTAGGACACGGTCCACTCACCCCTGCTAACTGCATCGGAACCTTTAAGGTCGCCGTGCATTTTGGGCATGAAAACGTGATTTTATTCTTTTCCGTTTGAACCTGCATCGATCTTTTATCTCTATATTCAATCTCAAACCTACAAATCCGCCTCCGCCTTTATTAAAAAGGGGAACGGTTTTCTAGCTGTTTCAACTGTTGAGCGGTCCGGTAAATTTTCGATGTCCACGAAAATTCACCGCCCGAATCTTAACATTGATTGCCAAAAATGCAAGAAAAGGCGAATTGCATCGCAAATATGATAATTATTGCGTTTTTAAATTGTACGCAAATGAGCCCTTTATGTTCGGATTAACTGTTGTACCTCATTGATTATGAAAATATTTAGACTGATTTTCCCGACTGCGATTTTCGCCATTATTTTTGTTATCTCCATTACGGCTCAGGACGAGAAAAATTCGCCCAAAAAAGAAAAATCGAAGAAATCTGGAGAAAAACCGCTTCGAGCTCTCTTAATCACAGGCGGTTGCTGTCACGATTACGACATGCAGAAGAAGCTGATCACTGCGGGAATCAGCGAGCGCGCTGGGAGAAAAATCGAGTGGAGCGTCGTTTATGAGCAGTTTTCGGGTAAAGATCACAAAATAGGGATCTACTCGCGAAAAGACTGGGCCAAAGACTTCGACGTCGTCGTCCATAACGAATGTTATGGTGGCGTCACGGACAATGAATTCGTGAACTCGCTGGTGAAAGGCCATACCGATCACGGCGTCGGGGTGGTGATGATTCATTGCTCCATGCACAGCTATCGCGCGGCGGAAACAGACGAGTATCGGAAGCTGATTGGGATCAGCAGCTACAATCATGGAAAGAAAAGTCCCATCAAGGTGACGAAACTCGCCGTGAAGCACCCCGTTACAGATCCGCTTCCGGCTGATTGGACCACGGTGAATGGCGAATTGTATAATTCAGCAAAAGTGTGGGACACCGCAACTCCGCTTGCCGAGGGAACGATCCCAACCACTGAGGGTCCGCAAGTGTGCATTTGGGTCAACGAATACAAAGGTTGCAAAACATTCGGCACCACGATCGGTCATCACAACGAAACCATGCTGGATCCTATTTACATGGATTTACTGACTCGCGGCTTTTTGTGGAGCGCCGGTAAATTAAAGTCTGAATAAGGGCAGGGAATTTGCGATCGAACAGGATTACTTCAATGATCCAAGCCTATTGACTCGTGAAATTCCAAATTAGCGACCGTTGCGGAATCGCCTGAAAATACTTCCGATACCGCCTTTTTTCTTCGGTTTTTCTTCAACTTCATCTTCAGTAGTTTCTTCATCTTTGTTGAAAATGGGGAGACCGTCGGCGTCGAATTCAACCGCCGAGCGGTTGCCTGCTTCCTGGGCGACGAGTGGTCCGTCTGCGTTCCGGAAAATCGGCGCGCGTAATGGTGTTGCGCGAACTGGTTCGGTGCTGGTCATGTAATCTTGAACTTGGCCGGATTCTTCTCGCAATTTCTGAAGATTTTCTTTTGTCAGGTATTCTTTGAAAAAGTCACCGATGACGGGGGCGGCTTTACTTCCGCCGCCGACTTTCTCTCCCGGGTCACCTTCGTAAACGACTGCAAATGAGTAAACCGGAG
>ERZ887942.389-NODE-389-length-36836-cov-8.116093_pt1 | contig 36836 bp, 33 predicted proteins | sample MGYA00521099_ERZ887942 | MGnify/ENA primary metagenome ERZ887942 (study PRJEB32303, sample SAMEA104408605) | aquatic metagenome | biome: Brackish water; feature: Pelagic; material: water | place: Baltic Sea | collected 2014-06-07T06:48:00 | depth 16,251 m ...
TCACATGGCTTCTAGCGGTTCTATTCTCAACGATCGGAATACTAGGCGCTAATCAAAGCAGGTAACGATATTCGAGTCAGAATAATCTGTATTTTTTGGCGATTATTCTGACTCTCATCTTTAATTATAAATAAAGTGGTCTTACTTCATCTTGCCCTTATTCAAGAATGAATGTGGCTCACGATCTTGCAACACTTCCATAACACTATCTACCGTCTGAGTTCTACGACGAAGAATAGATTGTTCTGAGTACCAGGCAGCATGCGGCGTAATGATTACGTTATCAAACGCATACAATGGATGATCTGTTTGACCACGATCTTCCATAAGCACGTCTAAACCCGCACCACCGATCAAATTCTCTTCAAGTGCTCTAACAAGGTCTGGTTCGTTTATTACCGGTCCACGAGCCGTGTTGATAAGGTACGCTGAGTCCTTCATCGCGGTGAAGGCTTCATAGTTAAACATTCCACGTGTATCCGGGGTAAGTGGGCAATGAATAGAGATAAAGTCACTTTCGCTAATCACTTCATCAATTTCTGCCTTTTGCGCTCCGACGGCTGTGGCGTCTTCTGCACTTACAAATGGATCGTAAGCTAGAACTTTCATTCCAAGAGCAAGCGCTCGCTCGTTAATCAAGCGAGGAATCCTTCCGAAACCTACCAAGCCCAGTGTTGCACCCACGACTGATTGAATCGGGGATCCTTTCTTAACATCCCACACGCCAGATCTGACACTATTGTTATACAAAAATATCCTACGGTTAAGAGTAAGCATCAATGAAATAGCGTGAGTTGCTACCTCCTCGATGCAGTAGGTCGGAATATTACCCACCATAATTCCATTCTCGTTACAGGCATCAACGTCAATGGTATTCACTCCGATACCATTCCGAATAATCAAGCGACACTTCTCCATACCACCGATGATATCGGCAGTAAGCTCAGCGTAAGTGTTTATTACCGCATCCGCGTCCTTTACTTCTTCGGCCAATTTTGAAGGGTCAGTAACTTCGACTAATTCAGCATCAACTTTCGCAAGCATCTCCCGCTCAATAATTAAATCCGGGAAAATATTGTCTGTCAGGACGACTTTAAATGTACTCATTTTGCATGTTCCTCTGTTCTATATCTTTATAAGTTTATGAATGTGTTTACGCTCTCTCATCAATAGTTAGCTACTGCTTAGGCTTGATATCAAGATGCATTTATTTCCTCAGCAAGTAGTAGCGATCAAGCTATTACTCGCCCCAGAGTATTGGTTTCGTACGAATGCTAAAGGTTTGTAAGGACTACGTTAGCACTTCAGTCCCAGATCTAGGCTATCTGGCCCGCTTGCTCGCAGGATAGTTCCACTCAAAATAGTTATCATAAAGCCTGGCATTACCGCGTAATAAATACAAACCTTCCAGGACATGGGCGTAACGCACTGGTCCAAAATCCATAGTTTCAAAACCTAGCGCTTCACATATCTCGGCAACTACTTTTTTTGCGTCGGCATCATTCCCGACCAGCGGAATTGTTAGAGGGTGATCAACTAGCGTCGGATCAATCATTGTATCGACACTAATAGTACTAAACGCTTTTACCACTTTTGCTTGTGGAGCGAGAATTTGGATCCGCTCGGCATTCGAGGTATAGCTAGGATAGTCTGCCCAACCTTCGTCATCAAAAACCCGTGGATTAATCGGATCGATAATGATTTTACCGGACAGATCTCCTAGTCCTATCGCAACCTCTTCTGCAACCGCCCAGGGTACTGCAAGTACTATAATATCTGCCTCACGAGCGGCTGCGGCAGGAGTAGTTGCAGATGCATCGTTACCAGTCGCTTTGACCAAAGCGATTACTTCCTCGGTCTCTGGGCTGCGTGAACCGTAAATAATCTGATGTCCAAGGCTTGCAAATCGTGGCCCTAGAGCACTACCGACTGAACCAGTACCAATCATTGCAATAGTATCGGCAAACGTCGCGACCGGTGCTACGAGGCCAGCGACCAGAATTAGCATGGCCGCAAGAGCTGTGCACGTTTTGTGAGCGCCTTGACTAACCAACTTATTCTTACCCAACCTAAATATATTATTCACCTTTTCTCCAGCTCTCTTTAGTTATTAATTCTGGATCGTATTTAGTCTTAAAGTTACTAAAATACTGCCCACTACTCTCTAGTAGCGAGCAGTACAAAACCTAGTAGTCCAGAACCTTGCCTAGCGCCGGATTAATTCCGCCATGGAAATTACCCTGGTCACGTACAGTTATTGGTTGTCCATTTTCGTCGTAATGCACCCAGATCAAACCATGGGCGTCACCATTGCCTGGCATATCGATTTTCTTAATAATCTCTTTGGTTTCGACATCATAGACATATATGCGCCCTTCTCCGTTACTAGTGGCCCACATTTCTTTACCATTTGGAGAAAGCAACACATGGTCGACCTTATAGGCACCAAACAGAGTATCCGTAGCATGACCACTTTCGGTGTCAATCACGGTAATAGTACGGCCTAGATGATGCGCTGCTTCACCCTTATCTGCGACCCAATACTCGGACTCGTCGGCATTCAAGGATCCGCCGTAAGGACCAATCCCTGTACCATTTGTCCACAAAACTTCACCAGTATTAATATCGACCTTTGAAACCTGAGAGGTGGTAGTAATAACGTATAAATACTCTTTCGCAGAATCGACTGTTATCCAGTTTGGTCGATAGCCTGGAATCGGGAACTCGTCAACGACTTCCCAAGATTTTGGATCGATTTTAGCAATCCAAAACGGACGCATTGCCATTAAGTTACCTTGATACATCATCGTAGCACCACGCATTCCCGTGCCACGACCCGGTGCATAACCGGCTGGCTCCATAAGCGCATAGATATATTCGTAATCTATATCTGTCCAAACTGTATAAACAAAACCACCCATATCAATATCTTTAATACCACCCATTACTTCATTAGTGTCTGGGTCATAAAGAAACATGCCTAAGCCATCAGCGTCTCGAGTGAAGTTATCGAATAGAACCTTATCGCCGAAAACCTGCCCGTGATGTAACCGAGCACCGATGGTCACCTGCGCAACATGCTGCAAAGTAAGGGCATCAAGAACTATCATTGTGGTTGAACCTGATGGATCAGGTTCTCCATCAGGACCAGGTTCTCGTGGCCCAACCATGTAAGCATACTTGCCATCAGGTGACATCGCGGAAGTATGAACCACCGAACGCAGATTATCCGGAATCTGATAACTCGCTATAATTTCCATCGTTTCAGCATCACCAACAACCAATGCATTACTTGATGGCGGCTGATAGCCTTCATACAATACCGAAGGAGAACTGGTTGTACCGACATTTTCATACCAGTATGTTTTTCCTGGCTCAGGTGTAAATTTTGGTTCACCGGCGTCCCAGGTCGCAACAATCCGCGATGGGTACTCACTCCACACACTGCCTTCTATAGAGCGGCGCGTCCATGTTTCCTGTACCGATGTAAACCGCTCGATACCCTCAATCTGAAGATCTCTAGGCGTCTTGGCGAATTCAATACGCTCAGCCTGATTATCCTTAACCGCAGCAAGCCCAGCCAGCCACTGCTCCGCCATCCCCTCTTCTACGGGTAGGTTAGCCAGTGTCCGTATATACATAGAGATTGCAGCAAGATCCTCATCCGAGGGATCCATTTTTTCGACGATCACACCCATTACCGGGTTGCTCTCCAACTGATCAAAAATATCTACTGGCGTCGGCCCAAACAAGATAGAAGGACCTACCAAACCTTCACCGGTATCGGCATGACAAACCTTACAGCCAATATCAGAGTGAAATAGTTCCTGACCGCGGGCGACCAGTTCATCTACAGAAGCTTGACCGCTTGCTGTCATACTTATTACTGGCAGGCAGATCAAAGTAAAAACTTTAGCGAGATATTTCATAAATCGGTACTCCAGGCATTTAGCCGTATTAGTCTTGTTGGTTTTTTATAGTAAATAATACTAACGCTTTATTGATTTGCACCACTCAATACAAAATCAAGAATTTCATCACTTAACATTCTATCCGATGTTCCAATCGACATGTTTGGTGAATAATGATTGTGTCCTGGCAACTGCCGTATACGCGGCAAAGTACCGTCCTCATTCTTGGCAGCAAACTCATTTGCTAATTGTAAAGCGTTTAACCCCAAACCCGTCAGGTCAAACTCCGAACTGGTTAGCATTATCGGAATACTGGTGCGAGTTATATTGCCTAATACTTCTTTGCCGCTCCAGCTAGTTAAGTCATCACCAAAATAAGCCTTTTGTGAATCAGAGGGATGATCTGCATTTGCCGCATAACTTCCACTGACAAGAATTACTCCCGCAACTTCCGGAAATTCATTATCTAACACTTCCGGACGCAACGCATAGGTTGCGACATGCCCGCCACCAGCGGATTTGCCAATCACGTATATCTGTTCAGGATTACCACCATATTCAGCGATATTTTCACTAACCCAGCTAATTGCAGCACCAACATCATTTGCACCATCTGGCCAACTTGCCTCTGGAGCCAGCCGATATGTCGCAGTGACTCCTACCAATCCCATACTGGCGTAGTATTCTGCGACATTTCTGTTGCCATCTTTATTGCCGCGCACGAAACCACCACCATGAAAAAACATTACTACGGGTTGTAACGCATCGCCACGGCGCCTGGTATCAACATGTACATCTAGCAGATGTCTTTCATTCTCGCCGTAGGCAATATCTGCAGTAGTTTCCACCTCACTTGGTCGATATGTAGTATAACTAACGCCTTCGTACAACGTTCTGGTTCTGGCAAGAACGTCTTTATTATCCTTACTTATGGCAAGAATTCCGTTGGCAATATCATCTGGCATGCCATTTCGAAGCGCATTTGCGACTCCGCGGCGCTGCTCGTCTTCTCTACCCCAGCGAAGATCTTGAAGTTCATCTCCGCGACCCCGACATACATCCACAGTTGAAGTTCGCCACCCATACCCCGGAAACACCAAAGGATCTGAACCGGCATCCATGCGTTCTTCACCGACCGTTACACAAAGCTCTGGGTGTGCACGCAAACTAAGATTCCCATTTGGTACAAACGTCCAGGCCTGCAATTCAGAATCACTACATTCCTTTACATATAAATCAGCACCTGGTTGAGTTGAACCGGCTGCCAAACAGCGATCATATGCAGGTATCGAAACATGACCGCTTGCCTCATCCACCCACTTAAACATTTGATCGACATTATCTTCGCCATATTTACAGGTATGTAAACGCAAAGGCTCATCAGGACGTGCATTAACACCAAAACCTGCAACATCGAGGCAATATCCGCGTTGTTCATCCAATGGGGCTGACGTGCGTAAATAGCCGCCATCAGCAATCGAAGGGGATGCAAATAAGAAGCACAATATGGCCGCAAATGTGTAACGACCCACGTGTAGCTTCTCTACTTTAGTGGTTATTACTTTAGTGGTCATTGCGCTATTTACGGTCATAGTCTCTCTAAATTAGTATTCTGAAGTTATTGCCGAACCACTTACTACATATTTGAAATCGTGCCTTTTAAACAAACTAACTTAAAGAGTGCCTTGCATATAAGGTTGTAGGTAAATCGTCAGCCGTCGCATTATCTTTCAGCGGCTAATAAATTTCCAACAAAATATCGACATACATACGATATGTTACGAAACGTCAAAACCGGCGGTTAACCAACATTTACTCAGACACTCGTTCTAACGACCTACCCTGGAGAGGCCCCTTAGCCTAAAACTCTGAGTAAAGACTTTATTCAGCCGAGCCAAACCTCTATCACATCACAGAGTTGTCAAAGGTTTGGTGTTTTGGCTCAAAGAATATCGAGTATTAGTTCTTCAGCTTCTTCAATAGTAATTTCACCAACTTTGGTGTGCCGAACTACACCATCTCGATCGACGAATGCTGAATGTGGAAGTACGCCAATCGTATTACCGTAGCTATCGCTTAATTCGAATACCGAAGTCATTTCACCGTAAAGCAACGGGTAACTAACTGGAGTTTTCTCAAGGAAGACATTAATCTTTTCCAACTCATCTGCCGCTATCCCAATAACTTCAAAGCCTTGGTCTGCATACTTTTCGTGCAACTCCATTAGCGCAGGCATTTCTTTTCGACAAGGAACACACCAAGTAGCCCAAAAATTCACCAATAGGGGTTTGCCGTTCCATTCGTCTGAACTACGCATTGTGCCTTCCAGGTCCGATAACTCGAACCCGTGCACCATTACAGGCGCGCTTTCCAATTCTTCGTTCTGAACAGATTCTACGACGGGTTCAGGCGCCGCCACAGATGGTTCAGTCACAACAGGCTCTACTATTGCGGCTTCTGCTACCACTGGAGGTTCCCCCTCCGTACAAGCTGCTGTAACCAAAGTTAAAGCCGCGAACAATAGGATAAGGCCGCGTCGACAATGATGGTTCAAATTGATGATCAAATTCAACATAATTACTACTCTCCAAGGGTATATTTTATACATAAAAATCGGTGTATTAAGTGCCATAAGTTACTTTAGGGTTACCTTTTTAATTACTAAGGGCTGTTTACCCAAGTATTTATATCGCGCTTATCAATCTATAGCGTAAGTTTCACGCCGCTCGTCAGCTGTTAGTCACAACATTAACCAGCTTATCCGCTCGCGGGGTAATTTGGCCTATAACAGCCTGCGCTAGTGTACCAGCCTTAGCGAGCGATTTAGAAAACGCGCTCATGTCCTCTGGATCAACGGCGATCAGCAGTCCGCCGGATGTCTGCGCATCCGACATCAAAATTTGATCTTCCATTGACACCCCATCAGACCAATTTGTCACCAAACAAGCTGCCTCATGATTACGTCTTGTTCCGCCGGGAACAACATCGCTAAGTACTAAATCCTTTGCACCAGGGATAACAGGTAGTTTACTGGCATCAAGTGTGGCGCTTTGACCACTAGCTTCGAGCATATTGCCTAAGTGGCCCAACAAACCAAAACCCGTGACGTCGGTAACCGCATGAACCGCATCTCGATGTATTTGAATAACCTTAGATGCGTCAGCATTTAGTTTCGCCATACTCTGAATCGCCGGCTCTAACTGCTGTTCATTTATTAAGCCACGCTTTAATCCCGTTGTCATAATCCCGGTACCGAGCGGCTTGGTAAGCACTAGTAAATCACCTACCTTTGCATTTGCGTTACTAATGAGTTCGCTGAGCTTCACTTCACCTATCGCAACCATTCCGAACTTTGGTTCAGCGTCGTCTATTGAGTGACCACCAAGTACAAAAATTCCAGCTTGCTTTGTGACATCAGTAGCACCTCGCATTGCCTGATTTAATAACGGAAGCATATCCGGGTCTCTTGGCCAGGCGACGATACTTAAAGCAAATAATGGTGTAGCGGCCATCGCATACACATCACTAAGCGCATTTGCAGTCGCAATCGTCCCGAATGTATAAGCGTCATCTACAATAGGCGTGAAGAAATCCAGTGTCGCTACAATTGCCCTGTCGTCACCGACTTGATATACGGCAGCATCGTCTTTGGTAGAGGCATCTATCAATGATCGTGGATCGTCAACCATCGGCAAATCCTTCAGCACGGACGCAAGCTCCTTCGCGCTTAACTTACAGGCACAGCCCCCACCATGCGACAAACTAGTTAACTTAAAAGGTTTTTGTGATTCTGAACCGCTGCTCATGTTGATTTCCGTTGACGTAGAGTGACTAATGGAACAAATAGTGGTCTAACTAGTGGACTAAATAAATGAACTGAAAAAACAGGCAAGATTCTTAAATATAGCTGGGAAATATGCATAGTTATAATAAATTGAAGATACAAATTGAATCTAGTTTGTTATTGGTACATTAATGCGGAATGATATTTGCGATTGTGTTACACGTTAGGTGTCAGATTCAAATGTAAATTTGAGCGCAGTCGACGAGAGATAACATCGATACCTATATTTATTAACGCAGTAATAATTATCAACAGTATCGCACGGTCCATACGTAATTCCTGTATCGCACTATCAATGTAAAACCCCAGTGTTGATATACCGAGAATCCCCAGTATCGCTGTTTCCCGAAAGATAATTTCCCAACGGTAAAACAAAAAAGCCAAAAATTGACCGTAAACTCTTGGTACAACTTCAAATAAATATCGGTTCACACGGCTTACGGAACTATCAGCTCGAAACGCCAAGCTACCACTATGTCGACCCAGTAAATGCCCAATAATCGCACCATTGTGTACGGCAATAGCAACCACTGCAGGCAACATCGAAGGCCCCCAAAGCTGTAAGAGCATGTAGGCCAGCATATATTCGGGAGTAGACCGGAGCACAACAAGAAGTATTTCCCAGAAACTTCGCGCAGGTCGTTTAAAAAACTTTTTTGAAACTAGCGGGAATAGAAATAGTGCCAGCAAAGCTGTCGCCACTAACGATATTTGAGTCAGTACCAAGGTATCCCATATGCCGGGTAATGCTTGCTCAGTAAAGATAGACCAGAACCAGTTCCTCAAATCTGCGAACACGCTGGCGTTAAGCTCAACGGCACCTCTTAGCGGATACGGCACAATGTCATGGCTAAAAAAACGAGCGATATTATCAAACGATACCGGTTTGATTTCAGGCAGCAAAACTATCGCAGTAATCAAATACATTGGCAGCAATGCCTTGCGCATCCATAAACCAAGTGTACTTATCAGCAAATAAAAGATTAGCAGTAGCGCCCAGACTTCTGAATAATTTCCCTGACTAAAAGCCGACTCCAGCGTAAATCCCAGTGTAGGCAGGCCGATAAACCCTAGAATAGCGCTAGATCGAAGCCCGCATTCAAATCGATATCGGGTGTAGGATCTAAAATGCATCCAAACATCTGGCACCTTGCTATATAAAAATTTCGAAACGCTATCTACATGGAAAAATAATTGATCACGCCTCCGATAGCCGGATTCCTCCATGATCTCGGAATAAACTTTGGCGAACACCCCGCTATATGGAATTGCAATTGCCAGTACTCCGGTAATTACCGATAGACCAAATATTTGTAGCAAAATTAATGCCCAGAAAATCTCATGCACGGCTCGAACGAACGCGCATACAGCTCGCACCAAACGCCGGTGAAAATGTAGCGACAGAAAAAAACCGATGACACAGCTTAGCGAAACGCCTAGCAGAGCAAAGCTTGTGGTATTGACCAGAAGCCTGAAGGCGAACGAAATATTATTAATTGAAGGATTAGCAACCCCCGAGAAAAAGCGGGTAAATTCTAACCAGGGGTCACTTGGGTATATTTCAAAATCTGCGGGAATAAGGCAAATTAGTGCAAGCGCTATAAACGATACGCTAACCCAGGAACGTGCCCCTAATTTATACGAGGTAGAGCCCGTATTCACAGCATTCATCTAATCATTCTGGTAGAGCCCGATTAAATCTACTCGATTAAGATCACAAGCAGGGGAATCCAAAGCTATCGACCCATTGCTTAATCCGATTACACGATCAGCGTAATCGAGCGCATGGTCCACATCATGCAAAGCAAGTACAACGGTATTATGGGTAGTAACAATTGTATTTAGAATGTCGCATGACTGGTGTTCGTCCAGCGAGGAAACAGGCTCATCACCCAGAAGAATATCCCTTTGAGCATACAATGCCCTAGCTATAGCGACACGTTGTTGCTCTCCGCCAGAAAGTTCTCCAACTGGTACAAATAGCTTGTCATTGAGGTTTAAGGAGCGATGAAGTTCTGTAACCAGCCTTTTCTCCTCTGACAAGGGATACACAAGATTTACAAAATTATAAGTTCTAGAATGCTGATCTAACTTCCCCATAAAGGTATTGTGAAAAGAAGATAGACTTGCTACCAAACCAAGGTCTTGTGGAATCAATGCACAGCCCGCAGTTTGCTGCTTCTGCATTAAACTAAGCAAAGTGGATTTACCCGAGCCACTTTTACCTATCAGCGCAACTTTTTCGCCTGTTTCAATACTAAAAGAAAAATTCGATAGAACAGTCTTGTCGCCATAAGCGGCTGACTCTTCCTTAAATGTAAATAACGTGGCCAACTAATCAATCAACTTGATGGATCTTGCCGTTTCTAATATCGGCTGATAATCACGGTTACGTGCTGCGATAAAGCCACTTCTCGGAAATGCCGCAAGTAATTCGGAATCTTGTATATCCAGCAACGCACTAGTTACTCTTTGTTTAAAGCCAAACCCAAAATTCTTATCTACATCGCCGCGGATAGTCCAGTGGTAGTCAGGATAAACTGGCGTCTCCCAAATTACCCGCACCTTCTCCAGGTCAATGCCACCGCGTTCCAACTCTTGTTCCCATACTTGATAGTTCAACGCTCCGATGTCAAAGCTTCCAGATTCCACTAATCGAATAGTTTTAGAATGGTTTCCGCTAAATCCAACGCTATTGAAAACCTCATCAGGCGATTTTTTAAACTGGTCACGAATATAGAATTCGGGCATTAATCGACCGGATGTAGACCCTTTGGAACCAAACGTAAAATTTAAACCCGCAATGCCCTCAGGGAAATGCGCGTTAGCGGTCAGTCCAGTCCGAGTATTGGCAATAAAATAACTCCTAAAAGCCTGGTCCTCCATTCCCTGAGCGATAGCCTCTGATCCCGGCACGAGGCGTCTAGCTTGTACCCCAGAGAGACCTCCAAACCACGCAAGCTGCACCTCATTATTCTGAAAAGCGATAATAGCTGCTGCGTAAGATTTAACCGGGATATAAGTGACATCCACACCTAACTGAGACTCTAAATAAGATTCTAGCTTGCCAAACCTGCTCTGAAGTTTGGTTTCATCCTGATCCGGTATAGCAGTAAAGACAAAATCTGCTGCGCTTACTTGCACGCGAATAGCAAATAATACGCACAGGCAAACAATCGCTGTGACACGTTTCATACATTTCCTCATAAATAGAATTTAAATTGGCGGAGGTGGATGGGAATCGAACCCACCACCCGTCTTACGACGAGTCACCGGTTTTGAAGACCGGGGAAGCCACCAGACAACAATCACCTCCAAATTCAATATTTATTAATTACTATGCTTACTCGATAAAGTTACCTCTGGTTAATTTGAACACTGTCTATATTAAACTAAACTGATCTTACCAAGGTGCGATAGTCACCAGCTCGTATAGTAATTCGATTCCGATCAAAATACTCTAACAAAGGAATCACATATTTTCTGGAACTACCTGTCAGTTTACGAAAATCCGAAACAGTAAATTGAGAAGGTGGTGGATAAGTTTCAGATAATTGTCTTTTTATGTCGTTAATCGTATCTAAATGAAATACAAGAAGCTTTTTGGTAACGTGATCACGGATCGAAATAAGATTCTTAGACTCTTTCAAATACTGAAAGGCGCGTTTTTTTTCAGGATCATTGCCCACCACTTCATCAACTGATGGCGTTACCGCACCACTACTGCGATAGATATGCTCAATAGAGTCCATTAACGCTCGATCTTGTTCACTAAAGCTATCTTCTTTACTAAAACCTTGAAGTCGAATTATGTTTCCTTCGACCGCAATGGCATTGTCCCCTAGCAGATGCTGAATAATATGCTCGGTGATTTCGACCGAGCATAAATCAGAAAATTGTGCGCGGATCACATCTAGACCCTGTCCGCCCGCAGAGGCATTATCTTTATGGAAGTCTTCCAACTCTTGTAACAATCGTTGACTCAGTTGATCGAACACACGTTGATCCACTGCAATGGATTCGTCGACAATAACCGTTTTATCTTCTATCAGAGCTTTAAAAACTTCTTCTTGGCTTGCCACCGCACGTTCTGAAAGACTTACTAGTGATACCCCTTGATGACCGGCGGCCTTTACGTGCGCAATGATTTTCCCTGCGGTCCCAGCGAATTCAAGCGTTTGTAAATGTGCTTGCAAGTCGCTGATATTCATCTGCAACAGGCTTTCCGAGGTATCTAAAAATTCACCGCCACCAAAAGTAACCGCTGGCGAGCATGTACGCACAATAAAATGTTCGCCAGTACTTACGATAACTGGCTCTCTGCAGCGCAATTGCACTAGCAAGCTCGCGCCGGACTGTAACGGCTTATCCTCAACTACACGTAATTTGGCAAGGACATTTTCCGTACCGAACAATACACGTATTGGTTCATTACGCTTTGGCAGCCGGGATAAGTCATCCAGAACATGTAATTTCGCGTGTAAACAAGTAGTTTCCTTAATCGAACCAGGTTTTATTAGAATATTACCTCGATCGAGTTGTTCCCGTTTGATCCCTCGCAAATTAACCGCGACTCGCTGACCAGGTGTTGCTTTATTCACCTTTTGGTTATGTACTTGAATTTCACGAATAGTTGCGGTCAAACCGTTTGGCATAATTTCAACTTCGTCTTCACACGCAATTACACCGTTTCTCAAAGTTCCCGTGCCAACCGTTCCAAACCCATCAATGGTGAATACTCGATCCATCGGCAAATAAAAACTCTCCGCACTCGCGCGAAGTTTTCGCTTTGAAACCATATCGGAAAGGGCATGACTCAACTCTGGAATACCATCACCCGATACGGAAGATACGTTGAAAATAGGCGCCGACTCCAAAAAGGTTCCCGCTACCGTTTGTTTCAATTCTTCGTGAGCAATACCCAATAAGCTTTGATCGGCAAGATCAGACTTATTCACCACAATTAGGCCTTGTTTTATGCCTAGTAACCGCGCGATTGCAAAATGCTCTAGTGTTTGTGGTTTAACGCCTTCATCAGCCGCAACAACCAGCAATACGGCGTCGATCCCGGTGGCACCCGATATCATGGTACGAATAAAGTCCTCATGGCCAGGGACATCGATAAAGTCCACCGTTCCAGATTCATTCTCTAAATAAGCAAATCCAAGCACAATCGACATTCCACGTCGTTTTTCCTCCTCTAATCTATCGGTATCAGCACCCGTCAAAGCTTTCACTAGTGACGTCTTTCCATGATCCACATGACCCAATACACCAACTGTGAGCTGCTGTGCTGACATTTTAGGCTAACCGACCAGTTAAATTATTTTCCATCTCTAATATAAAACGTCAAACTAATCGTCAGTCTAGATCAGTTAGCGCGCTCACAATAAAGCCAGTCTGTTCAGGCATAACCGTTCGCAAATCAATAACAAACGCATTGTCGGAAATACGCCCGATAACTGCTGGTCGATGCTTGCGCAATACTCTAGCTATCTTGTCCACTGAAAACACCTTGGATTCAATTTTTATCACGCTGGTCGCTAATTCGTTCATTGGGGCTGAACCCCCGCCAATAAAGCTAGTTCCATCCTCAATATAAGCCTCTATGGAATCCTGCTTGTTCAATTGTTTAAGCAGAGCATTCGCCCTTTTCTTCACGGAAGATTTTTCTTCGCTTATCATTCTGAGAATTGGTACACGATCTATCGCTAACTCCGGAAAAAGGTAGAGACCGAGCGTCGCTTCTAAAACTGCCAAAGAAATCTTATCAATACGCATGGCCCTTAAAAGCGGGTTCTTTTTAATTGCAGCAATCACTTCTGCTTTCCCAACGATTATTCCCGCCTGCGGGCCTCCAAGCAATTTATCACCACTAAACATCACCGCATCTACGCCATCACGCACTATCTGCTGTACCGTGCGCTCGCCAGTTACACCAAACTGGGTCAAATCAATTAAAGAACCGGATCCCAAATCATCCACCATATACAGTCCCTTGCTATGGGCAAGATCAACCAGTTCCTTCAAGGTCGGGCTTTCAGTAAACCCTACCACTTTAAAATTACTGCAATGATTTCTTAAAATAACCTTCGTATCTTCCGTAATTGCATTCTCGAAATCAGCGATTCGAGTTTTGTTAGTAGTACCAACCTCCTTCATAATCGCTCCGGTAGCGGTGATTACGTCTGGCATTCTAAATCCACCACCGATCTCAATTAACTCACCCCGCGATACCAACAACTCCTTGCCCTTACTCAGCGTATTTAAACTAACCAGTACTGCCGCAGCACAATTATTGACCACCACCGCAGCTTCGGCACCAGTTATTTTCTTCAAGAGGCCCTCAATGTGCATATATCTAGAGCCTCGCTTCCCCGAAGCCAAATTAAACTCGAGGTTTGAATACCCTAATGCTGCTTCGCGCACTGCATCTATCGCCTCTAGCGGCATTGGTGCGCGTCCCAAGTTTGTATGCAAGATGATGCCAGTTGCATTTACAACGAGCTTTAAAGAACGCTCCCTTGCGCCACTAATCTCGTTCTCAATTACTGTAGCAAAAGTATCATCAAAAAAATCTGGCACCACATAGTCTGGGTTTGTGAGTATCTGCTTCCGGACAAACTCCAAATAAGATCTTAGTGACGAGACCACCTCATCCCTTGAGTACTGATCACACAGGCTGCATATAGCCTTCTGCTCTAACAAAAGCTGAGTATTAGGAATTGCTCTTAACTGCTGATTATTCATTAAACCGATTAAATTTGATTAGCAAAGCCGACCCTCACGCTACATGGAGTCGAACAAATTAGGCCGATAGTATTTGCCTTGAATTGGCTTTAAATTAGCTTACTTCCTTTATTGTGTAAGCAATTCTATACTAGTCCGCCCATTTTATGAGAGGAAAACAAACCGTCATGCGAAACTTCCTAGTCTCCACACTAATATTACTACTTTCTGTTCCCGCATTGAGCGTAGCTCAAAGCGGACCGCTAAGTACCACCAGCGTTGAACCCTTTAAACTTGGCACCTTTGAGATAAATGGTGCTCCCGCCGTTGGGGTTGTGCTTCGCGATCAACTTGTTATTGATTTAAATGCTGCGAATAGCGCACTAGAATCAAACGCGGACTACCCCCAGATACCGATGCCCTCAGACATGCTCGATCTGATAGCGCGCTACGATTATGGCCTTAAATACCGGTTATATGAACTAGTTAACTATCTAGTTGCTGAAGACATGTTAGATGGCAGCAATGCATCAGAGTTCGTATATCAATACGACACCCTTCACACCTTTCCTCCGATAATGTATCCGAGCAAAATTCTAAATGCTGCGGTCAATTTCCTTAGTCATGTTGACGAGAGAGGCTCAGAAGCCGAACGAGCTGAGATACAAAGACAGAGGATAGCAAACCGAGGAGTTCCCTATTTATTTCTCAAACCAACCCGCGGCGCGGTAGTCGGCGCCAGTGATGCGATAATCATTCCGTACGGACGTGATCAAATAGATTGGGAAGTTGAACTCGGCACAGTAATCGGAAGAACGGCTAAATATGTTTCAGCGACCGACGCGCCAGATTACGTTTTTGGTTACACGGTAACAATGGATATTTCAGATAGAGGCGGACGACCACCCGGTGGTACAGCAACTCGATCTGATTGGTTCGTGGGCAAAGGTCATGATACTTTCGCGCCAATGGGGCCATGGATCATCCCAAAAGAATTTTACGGTGATCCAATGGAGAACCTCCGTCAGACACTTACTGTGGATGGCGAAGTCATGCAGGACGCAAAGGCCGGCGACATGATTCATTCGCTATGGGAACTTGTTGAATACGCTTCATCAATCGTTACCTTGTATCCAGGTGACGTAATAAATAATGGTACTTCAGGTGGAACTGGTGCCGGCACCGCCGTACGTGGGGAACAACGCTTCCTACAGCCTGGTGAAATTGTCGAGGCTACAATTGAAGGAATTGGTACAATGCGCATGCCTGCCGTCGCAGAGGAACAGCCTGCAGATGCCACAGGTTCACGTCTCCCGCCAATTAATTCTTATAAGTAGTGGCTAGCATTCAGTTTCGGGAAGAGTCCTGAATAAGAGCTAGTTAAAGAACGTAAAAAAAGGCCCGGAATTTTCCGGGCCTTTTTAATACTTACTGAATTATATCCTTTAAGATGCGGGCCCGCCTCTACCACCCGGGCGACCGGCCCCTCCTTCGCCACCAGGACGTCGACGACGATTGCCGCCACCGACAATGTTTCCATCAGCGTCAGTAGTGATCGCATTACCATGACTGGTATCTCTAGCCAATGTGATCTGATAGTCCTGCTGCACGGGAATACAAAAGGTCAATTCATCATCACAGGCGAAATATTTAACCGTAAGATCAACAACGCCACCCGCTTCAGCCGAATCAACTTCAACTAAAAACTCCCGCGGATCGGCATCCGCTTCTTCTTCAGGATCCGGGCCGACAATCTTATTTGGTGTAATACTAATACCGTCTGGTGTCGAAATCTCAAACTCTAGAGGCGGAGCTTCGTTGTTCCAGTGAACACGATATAATGGATCCAAGTGAAAGCCTATATACATTATGCCTTTGCCTGTCTCATACAACTCTTGAGAGCCTTCAGCACGCAGCTTGGTATAGAAAGGAACTTTTGCCGTCTCTTCGTTTGCAACCGTTTCCATCGGCAAAAAGCGACCTTCTGGCTTCACAACCCGCGGCACAATACCTTTAGCGACCGTGCCAATCACTGGTTGAGTCGGCAGGTTCAAGTCTGCAATTTGAGTTGGGTTTTCTACCGCTCCGACTGCGGCGGCTATATCTACCCTGAGTGCGTCTGGGTCACTCCATGAACGTGCCGCAAGTACGACACCATCAGGGCCGACTAAAATCTCACTATTCGGCGTCTCACCACTTGCTTGGTGGTAAGTATTATCCATAGTGTCAGAAAGCCACGTGATACTGCTTCCCAATCTACGTTTTGCCTCTTCGATATGCATTAAGCGTTCTTTGAGGTTAATTGGACTCACATAACCCTGAAATTCGGGATGCGCCAATGGCTTGTATATATAGTAGAAATTTACCTTATCTTCGTAATCAAGTTTGACAGTCTCCATACTGGGGACTTTGCGAATAAAAGGTGGTCAAGTAAGGCACCCTAAGACAAACACGGAATAATTGTCTTTGCTAAGGTTGCGTATGCTAACCGAACTACCTGTATCGTCTAATATAGTCAGATCAGGCACCATATCTCCGACTTTAGGGCCTAGTTCAACAAAACGGGGAATATCTCCGGAGGGCCCGCCTCTGCCACCCTGCGCCTGAACCGCACTCAATGGCAGCATTACCGCTACCCCGAGCACAATCGCAGTACTGGCGACCTTCCTCGCTAAACTACTTCGTTGCTTCGTCATAATATGTTTTCCTTAATAAAGTGAAAAATTATAAAACGCACTATAAAACGTTGGTAGAACAAACTCCCTAATCAAATACTAAGTCAAGTAGGGCAAAAAATACAATTAGAACAATGAGTTAGCTGCGTTTAATCTGGTACTACCAGTTCAGCTAATCTTGCTTTCAAATCTTCGTGACTCTGAATAGCTTCCTCGGTCAATGATGCATCCAACAAGTTCTGCGTTTCATACGGATCTTCAACAAGATCGAAAAGTTCTTCAGTATCGTTACCAAAGTCCCGCACCAACTTATATCGCTCGGTACGAATCGCACGCTCGTCTGAGTTGCCGTTGCGCGTTGCACCAAAATGATCCGCGTAGTTAAAGTCTCTTAAGCTAGACCCACCAGAGAGGATGGGTACCATGCTAACTGAATCTATAACGACGCCCTCAGGCAGGGTGCTTGATGCGTTGGACCCAGCCAATTCCAGTATAGTCGCAAACATATCTACGGAGTTGGCGAGCTCGGTGTTGGAACCTCGTTCAAAACCTGGGCCCTTTACAATTAGCGGCACATTGACACCACCTTGATACACCGTTCCTTTGGCTCGTGCTCGATCGAACGGCGCCTTAGCGACATTACCAGGAGTACCATTATCACCCATAAAAATAACATGAGTATTCGCTAGTACCTCATCACCAATGTTTTCTAATAGACGACCGATTTCGGTATCCATAGCTTCAATCATCGTATTGTAATAATCGTGCAAATCACCATTACTACCATCCGCCTTCAACGCGAGCGACGCTTCACTCTTCAAAAGCTCTGCTGGTGGTAATTGAATTGGCGTATGTGGGGCATTAAACGCCACCCATAAGAACCACGGTTCGTCGCCGCGATCATTCAGCCATGCAATTCCATCATCAATAATGTCAGTAGTCGCATAACCTGTCTTGCCAACCGGGTCGGCACCATCAACCACCTTCGACCAACCATAATAATTTTCAACCGCAGCCTTTAAACCGCCAGAATAATAATCAAACCCAACACGATTTGGGTGTCCTAGAGCACCGTTCTCATCATTCGCTAAATGCCACTTACCAACAGCAGCGGTCGAGTAACTTGCATCCTCATCAAGCTTCAGCGCTTGCAGCATAGTCCAAGCATCAGGCCGCAGACCAGGTCGGCCAGACCGTCCACCCTGATTCGCCTGTCTATTACCGGCATTCGGACGTCTTTGCCCCTCGCCTCCTACTTCCCCTCTCCGGTTCGCCGCCCCGGCTCCTGGACCTCCACCACCCAAATCGGGATAAGCGGCATTGGCTTCAGGTACTACCCAATCAATATTAGTCGGCGTTCCTGCCGGTGTACCTACTCCGTTTCGAAACCCAAATTGACCTGTGAGCAGCGTTGCTCGGGTCGGAGAGCAGACGGGTTGTGCCCAGAACCTATCGAATCTAACTCCTTCTTCGCATAAACGATCAATATTTGGTGTATGTGCAGTGTCTCCACCTACCCCATAGCAATTAAGCGTTTCGACAGCCATATCATCGCCAATTAACAATAAAAAGTTGGGGGGCGCATCATTTTGAGCACTGGCAAGTTTTACTGCCAATACAATTATTGTAGTAACAATAAACAGAAAGATAGAGCGTTGATTAGCGATTTTCATAGGGTATGCCACAGATATTCGATATATTTACCATTAAACCATAATTCTGATCTGTAAAGGACATTAACGTTTCAGCAAATGCGCAGGCACAAAAAACGGCTACATTAGTAGCCGTTTCATTGAACCTCAGGAATTGTCCAACCCAAATCTAAAACGAAGCAAATGGATTTTAATTTAACCCGACTTGCCAAATAGAGCGTTCGGCATCAACTGATTCGCAATTCTGGATGCTAAGCACTCGCCAAATATGGCTGGGACCAGAAGCAGCAGTGCTTTCAGTACCTGCAGCAAGGCATAAATTTGTCTCACCTAGCTTAATTTGACCGTTGGTTTCTAAACTCATTGCCTGCAAGGGTGTATCAGTACAAGTCCTAGCAATAATTGAAACGCCGGCCAAGGGTTCTCCGGATGAAACAGCCGCTTGTAAACATCGATCCGTATCGCCGACAGTAATCTTGCCATCGATAACCGTAAATAATTGATCGGCAGGTTCTGCACCCTTACAGGTGTGAGCCTGCAGAGGATCCTCCAACTTCAAATGATCCCCCCACCCAGATAGGTCTAGACAGTAAAATTCGGGCTCATCAAGAGGATCAACTAACCTTACTAAATCTCCGTTCGCGGCTTGGACTGGAACCGAAGCAAGTGACATCACAAAAACACTAACTAAAAACTGTACCCCAAAAACTCTAAAATCTTTCATTATGTTGGCTCCTCTATAAAATACTTACTCAGTTACCAGCCTATTTAGCCAATCACTATCAAATCGTTGCACTTGTTTTTTAAAAAAAAATTCAAAGCGTAAGGTCCAACTTCCTAGACCTCTACATTTGGTTTGTATACCTTAAAGCTTAGCGTAGGTTCAGTCCTCAGGTCGTAACAAATTATTGCTTTTGCCCGTTAGCCAAGTGCTGTTAATGGTATCTTTCTGTGCAACCGCAATTTTAAGTTACCTTACCCGGAAAAAAATATTCGCAACAGGAGAATTAATATGAATGTAGGACAAACAAAAGTGCGCGTACTATTGATAGCAGTGGCGTTTTTCATACCAACCATTGTATATGCCCAAACAAACAACCCGTCGTCGGGAACAATGGAGGAATCCGTAAACTTGTCACCCGCTATCGAACACATTAATCCAGAAGGTATCAGTGCCGCGCCCCATTTTGCCCCAGCCATAATAACTAGCAGTCAAAAAGCGGTATATGTGTCGGGCATGACCGGCCAAGACAACCAAAACTCAAACCCACTCGAGGAATACGAAACCCAACTTCGACAGGCTTATGAAAAAATTGGTATCACTCTAAAAGCAGCCGGGGCAAGCCCACAAGATGTAGTTCGACAACGAGTACTGATCGTTGGCATTAGTCAACAACACGCCGCGGTAACTCGCAAGGTGATGCAAGAATTTTATGGTAACGCCCGACCAACCAGCACAGCAACAGGCACTTCTGGGTTATTTAATCCTGATTTAGTCGTAGAAGTTGATGTGACCGAAGTGCTACCAAACTAGATCAAATACAGTTCAAAGGAGAACAATTCGATCGGTTGGACTTCTCCGCTACCGCATTAGTATGCCGCAACCGAGGTTCCTGCCCTACTCGTCCAATAAGTGTTTAATTCCACAGGAGCAGTGAATATTGCAGCATCGCTAATCGTCATCATATAATCTAGTCGATCGCCATTACTGCTAACGGTAAATCGATCTAAGATCTCAATCGCAGGAGTAATGGGGATTTCTGTGGGTTCTATATGTGCTGTATACTTCCTATTCCTTGAAGTACTTGTCAGCTCGCTTAGTCTCTAGACTAGCATTCGGTGTGAGGAATTGTTTGTTATACGGGTAGCTGATTAGCTGCTGTTTTAATTCAAACCATTAAAAACGGTTTATCCACCGTTAGCCCAATTAGGGATAACCCAAAAATCTCTCAATCAGAGAATGAATGGTGCCAGCAAGAAGAGCGCGAACACGCCGACAGAAGCGATGCTCAGGAGATCAATTTTTACGTTGCGAATACTCATGGCAGGCATAATACGGAAAATGTCTTGAGCCGTGAAATAAGCATTTTCTATATGCTTATTACTTTTTTTGTAACTTCTTGTGCGCCTCGTCTGCCCTAGCTCAATGCACTGGCATCCCTATTCAAAATTCAGCTAAGCCAGTTTCATCACCAGTAGTAGCGTCAAGGGTACTACTAGAGCCCAAAGCAAAAGGCCGTGAATTAACACCCGCCCACGCAAGCCCCGGAGCGTTTTCCGGCTAATTTCGGTTCCAATACAGAATAGCGCAACAACTAGCAATATCTTGCTGAGAGCGGACGCTGTGTACGTGATTACTTCTGGGAGTTGAACTAAAGAACCTAGACTTGCGGCCAGAACAAACAGAAAAATGAAACCTGGAATTCGAAGCTTTGCCGTGCCAGCACGTTGGAATATGCTAGCCACCAAAAGCAGTGGAATAAGCCAAAGCGTCCGACCAAGCTTGACCGTTGTTGCGACTTTTGCAGCTTCCTCTCCGTAGATCGCACTGGTAGCCACTACAGATGATGTATCGTGTATTGCAATTGCCGCCCACACGCCAAACTGTTCCTGACTCATCGATAAGAACTCACCAACCATAGGAAAGGTAAATAACGCCACTGCATTAAGCAGGAATACCAGAGTGAGTGCCACACCAGTTTGCTCAGGCTTTGCGTTAATTACGGGAGAGAGACTGGCTATAGTAGTCCCCCCACAAATTGCAGTACCAGAAGCGATTAGCTGGCTGCATTTTTTATCGCAGTTTAATGCTGCGCCCACACCTAAGCCAATAAATAGGGTCAGCAAAACATACCCGGTTACAAGCAGACTATAATCTGCGCTAATCTGAACCAATTGGCTAGCATTTAGCTTTAGGCCAAGTAAAACGATAGCGCTTTGCAACGCATACTTACCAAGTATATTTGCGTGGGGAATGACGGTTTTATTGAATATCAAGGAAACTGCTGCGCCCACCAGTAATGCAATGGCAGGATTGTTGAAATACAGCACGAGAGGCAACAGAGCGATTGCAAGAATCGTTTGCGGTGCCTTCCATTCGCGAGCTGTATTCAAGATATCTATCTAATTATTGCAGCCGCTGCCCGCATCAGGTTCGGCACTTTTATTGATAATATAGTTTAAGTATATACTACCGCCCGTACAGCACCCTTCAAATTTTTTTAATACTGTTAGTGAAGTTATATGGTGGTTTTTAAGCTGCGCATCAGTATCCACTCAAAGGAATATATTAATGATACTGTATAGCTCACAGGGTTCTTGCTCGTTTACTTCACACACCACTCTGCTTGAAGCTGACGGCCATTTCGAACGTATTAAATTAAATTTCGGTACAACTAGAAAGTTGATTTAGAGTCCAAAACACACTGAGAATTTCAATAATGAAAACAGATCACTACTCTACTTTTATTAAGAATCAATTATCTCTTTTAGCGTTTTTACCTTTAATTTTTGTAAGTGTTGTTAAGGGTGCTGGTGATACCCCTAACGTAGTATTTATCATCGCCGACGATCTAGGTTTTAATGATGTTGGGTACAACGGTAGTGAAATAAGGACACCCAGGCTCGACGCCATGGCGAATGAGGGTCTACAACTGGACCGCTTTTACGCACATCCAGTATGCAGCCCTACTCGTGCCGCATTGATGACAGGACAATCACCTACCCGGCTAGGCGTCATCAGGCCAATTTCAAAAATTGAAAAGAAAGGTCTGCCTCTCGATCGAACAATACTCCCGCAATTCTTTTCCGAGGCTGGGTATCAAACATTGATGGTTGGCAAATGGCATTTGGGGCATGCCCGCACCGAATACTTACCAACCTCTCGTGGCTTTGAGCATTTCTATGGGCACGTTACAGGCGGTATAGGCTTCTGGGATAAGGTTCACGGCGGTGGTTATGATTGGCAACGAAATGGTACTACCGTGCGAGAAGACGGTTACACCACGCATTTAATTGCCGACGAAGCAGTGCAATTAATTGAAGATCGAGATACTGCTCGTCCGCTATTTTTATATGCTGCCTTTAATGCGCCTCATCTACCCAACGAAGCGCCTGAAGAAACAATCAACAGCTATCCTGATATAGAAAATATTAATCGTCGCACTCATGCAGCCATGGTTACTGAGTTAGACACCGCCGTTGGTCGAATTATTGATGCGCTTGGTGCCGCGGACATGCTAGATAACACGATAGTCTGGTTTATTAGCGACAACGGTGGCCTAATCCCGGGTCTATATAGTGCCCGAACAGCAAATTTATTGGACAGGGACGGCAATCCGCTTTTACCTGATAGCCCTAAACCAGAAAAATTCATTGAATTTATAAACATAAATAACACTCTGGGAACCAGCAACAATCATCCCTATAAGAAAGGAAAATCTTTTGCTTATGAAGGTGGAATACACGTACCCGCAATAATTTGGTGGCCAGAGCAATATCAAGCCAGACGCGTCACCGACATGATAACCGTCGAAGACATCCTGCCAACTTTACTGAGCATCGCTGGAATACCCAATCATGTTAATCAACAATTTGACGGTGCCGATCAGTCAAACGTGCTCACACAAAACAGGCAGACCAATAGACCGGATTTTCATGTTCGATCGTTTGATGGCAGCACGATAATACGTAACCCATGGAAGCTTACTGTACCCCCCAGAGGCACTCCAAAACTCTATAATCTTGAAGACGACCCGACAGAAGAGATGGAGATTGCGGATAATAACGCTGATATAGTGCAAACCTTATTAGCGGCGATAGAAGCCTTTCCGAAGGGCAAACTTATTGGGCCTCCTGCCCATGAAGCTATGTGGGACCCGGATTTTTTTGGTGGCGAAGAAGATCGTGCGCCATGGGCAGACGTGGTAGACAAATAACCGAATCCGGTTAACTGATCGCCATCGCCAGGAAAATGGGGGTTCATTGTTAATTGCGTAGCCGATAACATAGATTAATTGATCAAAAAACAGGGTAAAACAATCGTGCCAATATCAGTATTAATCAGCCAAACGAAAATTGTACGTATATTATTAGCAGTATGTATATTGTTGTTATACCCCGCTTTTCCAGCGCTTGCGCAACAGTATGGAAATAACCAGCACATTGAGTTTCAGGTAGGTGACACGCTACGAACGGCGGAGATGTATATGCCTCCAAATTTAAGTACTAACGCTGCATCACCTTTGGTTATCAATTTACATAGCACCGGCGGACGACCAGAAGGTCAGGAGAGAATTTCGGGTATGTCTCTTATTGCCGATCGGGAGAACTTTATTTTGCTTAGTGGCATGGCGAGCTATTTACGAGCAGATGGAAGTCGGACTTGGAACGCTGATCTTGACCCAGATGGAGTAAGTGACGTCAGTTACATTTTGGCCGCTATTGAGGCCGTAGATGCCCAATCTTCAGTCGATCGAAATCGAATCTATGTAACCGGCTTCTCCGGCGGCGCTAGAATGGCCAGTCGTCTTGCTTGCGAACTGTCAGATATTTTGGCCGCGGTCGCCCCTGTTGCAGGTGTGCAGTTCGCAAAAAATTGCGATCCATCCAGGGCAATACCCATAATTACCTTTCACAGCGAGGATGATCCCGTTAACACGTACTACACAGGGAATGTAGACCGCAATCCGAGCTGGATTGATGGTGTCGAATTAGCCATTTCCAACTGGGCAGAAAGCAATACATGTTCTGCATCGCCTCTAGATGAGTTTATTACTCAAGAAATTACCCGACTTACTTATATTGATTGTTCTGGCCAATCGACCGTTGTGTTTTATCAGCTAGATCGTGGCGGCCATGCCTGGCCTGGGACATCTTCAATTACGGATATTAATGCGAGTGAGCTTATTTGGGAGTTTTTCGAAGAGCACCAGCTGCCTTAAAACGGGCACGAGCGCCCTTTATGGTGTAAAGAACCGGATAACGTAAACAAGAAGCTTTAATTTCTGCACGGCCCTTTAGTACTAAGTAACAGTACCAAATGCTGACCCGACTCCTGCGGTTACAGCCATAGCAAGTGCGCCCCAAAAAGTTACCCGTAATGCTCCGATGGCTTTTGGTGCTCCTCCAGCTTTCGCCGCCAATACGCCAAGCACGGCTAAAGACAGCAGCGAACTAATTGAAACGAAGATCACTAGCTGCGACTGCGGTGAGAAATAAGCCACAATTAATGGAAGAGATGCGCCTACGCTAAAGCTAATCCCTGATGACACTGCAGCTTGTAGCGGTTGCGCCCTACTTGAATCCAAAATACCTAATTCATCCCTGGCATGCGCCCCCAACGCATCATGTTTCATCAATTTTTCCGACACTTGATCAGCTAGCTGACGACCAAGGCCACGCTCGCGATAAATTGCTGCTAGCTCTTCTAGTTCAAACTCGGGGTACTCTTCTATATGACGCCGCTCTAATTCCAAATCTGCTTTTTCTGTATCGGATTGAGAGCTTACTGATACGTACTCTCCTGCAGCCATAGACATCGCTCCTGCGACCAACGCAGCAACTCCCGCCAACAAAATGCTTTCACTAGAAGCAGCCGCGGCTGCGACACCAACTATTAGACTTGCTGTCGAAACAATCCCATCATTCGCACCGAGAACAGCCGCCCGCAGCCAAGATATTCGATGCGACTTATGCGTAAAATTGTGATCCATAATTACTCCATTACGGATTCTTGGGACTAGCCCTCATCTGGTAACGCGCAGTTAAACGGTTTTATTTCATGACCGGGAATCCATATCCAAGTCCCGGTCATCACCACCGGCTCGGTGAAGTTAACTGGATCTGCGATTTCGGCATGCCAATCAAGCTCGGTTCCATCTGAGCTTAGTGTAAACCGCTCCATGATTACCGCGTCTTCACTCTGAGGTGTACCAAGATCATCAACGTATCGCCAACCAATATTTGACGTGTTAACAATCAAACTATCACCTTCCCAACGGCCAGTAGAATACCCCATACGTGGTTGAACTGGCTCCACAGACCCGGCAGCATTCATATTAATAGTCCGCACTCCATCCCATTCCTCAAGACGCATAACGATTGTGTCTCCCTGATCTATGAATTCAATCGGATAGGGATTGTCCATAGCCGTCGGTACCCCTGGCGGAATGCATCGTAACGCCGGATCCTCGGCTGCATCCCATTGTAACTGTGCAGCTAAACCGACATCAGTTAATGGGTATTCAGTGGTGCCTGCGCCGGTGTTTGGACGCTCGCCTGGCAACCAAACCCTAAAGATATCGGCGCGTAACTCCGAATCAACGGCCCGTGCATCGCTTAGAGCGTTCTCGGTCAATCCATATCGCTGTGCCGACGGCGCCTGCAATACCAACTCCTCGCCTGTAGATAGGGTCAAAGCATCAGCAAACATTACCGGACGTCCGTTACGGCCTAAATCTCCAGAGATTGTCACCTGATCGCCAACATTCAATTTGTCTCGAGATACCCCTAGCCGCTCTACAGTATTAACTGAACCAAACTCGACCTGCCACTCTTGTGCCTCGCCACTTTCACTACTAACTACAATCCCTAAACGCACGTGGGGATTACGCCAGAAAATAGTAGATATATCGCCTTTGATTTCTCCTACGGTATTTCGATCGTAGAGTCCTGCCCCCGCATGATGGGCATTCACTCTAAATCCGGCAAATAGAACACAAAACAGAATAGCTGTAGGAATTAATCTCATCATGATTTCAGGCCCAACAATGTCGACGAATCGACATTAAACTATAACAAAAGTTATTTGGCGAGTTCGGCCGTAACTGGCCACTAAGAACGTTCGACAACAAAGCATACGCGGCTTACGAAAAACTAATCCCAAAATAAGAATTAGAAGCTGCATAAGTTCAATTAACCTTGGCAGTATTTAGGATATAAAGACAGTATAAAAGGCCGTCACAAGACGGCCCTTTTTAGAAATTTTAGCTTGATCTACCATACACCAGGCCAAGGTTTACCCACCATAAACTCCTGGTTAGCACCCGCTCTTGGCCTAAATTTCTGAATCCGACCATTATTTACAGAAGCGGTATAAAAGTTACCTTCGTTGTCCGTAGACATACCGTGTACACCCCACATACCACCAGCATATTCACCCCAACTTCCCCAAGAGTAAAGATAGTGCCCTTCTAGGTCATAACCTAGTATTTTGTGGGTACCTTGATCAGCCGCCCAAAGTTTCTGATCGCTCGTCACGATAAAACTATGAATATCCTGTGGCGCACCACGTCTGCCTTTCCAGAAGTTCCATTCGCGAAGATAATTTCCATTTTCATCAAAAACTTGTACACGACCGTTATCACGATCGTTCACGAACACCTCTCTAGTTGTTGGGTCTACGGCGATACCGTGAACGTTATTCCAATACCCCGGACGAGTTTCTTTACCCTCACCGACACCTTTCTGGCCCCACTGCGCCAATATATTGCCATCCATGTCGTACTTGATAATCCGTGTATTGTCGTAACCATCAGCCAGATACATGGTGTTTTCATCCATGAATACGAGAAAAGTTGGTCTGCGAAAATGAGTATCATCCTCACCCGGCTCACCTGGAGTACCCAGAGTCATAACCAACTCGCTGCCGTCATTGGTAAACTTCGCAACAAAGTGACCGTCGGCATCAACAATCCAAACATGTTTTTCAGGATCGTAAGGGCTAATTTCAATATCATGCGGTCGATACCAAAGGTGATCCCATTGAGACCACTCCTCGACAATATTTCCCCCAGCATCGACGACCAAGACACAGTGCTCGTAACGCCAATCAATACCTGGCCTTCCGACACCTTCATCTTCTAGTTTATCCCCATTTGGGATACTTCCGCCTGCTTGCCTCAGGGGTAAACGAAAATTTGGATATTGCATGCCACGGCCAAGCTCAGGGAGCCATATAGGGTCGGGTCTTTCTTCGATTAACGGTAACTCACCGTTTTGAACCAAAAATACTCGATCAGGACTCTCTGCGAATACGTCCATCGTGACCGAATAGGTCCAACCTTCATGGCCCGGAAGGCTTTCTGATAAGGGCTTGGGCCAATTCTCAACCACCTCATAGGGGCCGGTAACATCCTGCCCCCCGACAAGCCCAGGTATTGCAGCGAATCCACTACCTGGAACAGTCTGCTCCTGAGCTCCGATGACTCCACTAATCAATAACGTCGCTGCCATAAGACTAGCGGTTATTGTTGTTGCTGCTATTTGCTTATTATTCACGGTTTCCTCCCCTAGTTAATTTACCAACCCAAATATACGAGGCGTTTTAGCACCTTAAAATTCATGCAAAACGCTCTATTTTTTCAATTCGACAAGAACCTATAAAGTTAAGTTACCCCTACCACGGAATAACCGATCCATCGTGATTGCGCGGCGTACCATCGTAACTTTCATCAAGGCTCTCGATTACCGCTGCGATACCTGCAACACTTTGAGCCGGGGTATTAGCATTGGCAACAAGTGTTGGGCGAGCGACTGCCAACATATCTGTTGCCACCAATCCCGGAGCAATCAAAGCAACAATGACATCTCGGCCCTCAAGCTCAGCACGAACCTGACGCATAGCCATATTTAACGACGCCTTACTAACCGTATAAAACATCCCTCCACCCGGCCGGCCATCGCGGGAAATCATCCCCGCACCACTAGTGATCGAGACAATTTTTTTCTGATCACTGGCAGCAACATGATTAGCAAAAGCTTCAGCCATTTTCATCGGTGCAAGAACATTCACAGCCAGAACTTGCTGAAAAGTAGCCGCGTCTAATGATCCCCACGCTTGCTTCTCTATATCACCATAAACCCCAGCGTTGTTAATAAGAACATCAATCGGCGTATTACTATAAGCCTCGGCAAGAGCCAATATTCGTTCATTATCCGTTACATCTAGCTGCTCAATAATGAGATGCTCGTAAGTTTCCGCTAACCCAAGCAGTTCGGTTGCCCGCTCAGGCGCACGAACCGCAGCAAGAACGTTCCACCCCTCACTAGTGTAGTGTTGAGCAAACGCGAGTCCTATACCACGATTCGCGCCAGTGACAAGAACCGTAGGTCGACTGGCATCGAGACTTGCAGCTAGTGTTACTCCCGGCAGTAACGTCGCCAAAACCATCATCAACAATACCGCACGCCCAAGAAATCGTTGTGATCTCCACATGATTAAAAACCTCCGGATAATCTACTCGATAGTCAGGTAACAATCCTGAACACATATAATAACGAAGCAGTAGCTGCGCTACTAGCCTGGTCCAGCAGCCTCAAGCGTTACGGTGTCTTCTAATGCCACGTAACTGTGATCGACCCAGGCAGGAACGACCACCACATCCCCAGCCTCCATAATGAACTCTTTATCTCCGCTGATTGCTTTTAGGCGCCCCGAAACTACGCTCATTATCAATTCATTGGCATGATTATGCGCTGTAGTAGTAGCGCCCTCTGGCCACTCAACCCGGATCAGACCGACGGTCGCGGCATTAATTCGACGGACGTCTCGACCGTCATCAAGTACCCGGCCCTCAGTCTCGCTAAACTTCAGGTAGCTCATTTCGGGCACGGTGATTTGCGCAGAATCCGGCTGTGTGAGTTCCTGACCGCCAGCAACATGAGAACCCATAATTAGTAGGAGTGATGTAGATAAGGCAATAGTTCTTTTCATAATGATTAACCCATATTGTAATTAGAGATATCCGTAAATTTCACGGACATAGGAGCATCTTGTTGATGTACGCAACGGTTGAACCGCATTAGCTCATCTTAGACATTAATCTAACGACTATACTACCTTTTACCGGTCCCTGTCTGCGCTCTACATGCGCTCCTTACTAATGGGTCCTTATAAATTATTTTGCGAATTTACTGTTTTTACGCGCAGCTGATGCAAAAACGAGTATGAGGTATTGAGAATAATCGGTCAGAAGCAATCGCGGCACCACATTCAGTGCAATTACCATATTCCCCGGCTTCCATGCGATCTAACGCGAGTTTTACTTCTCGCAATGCTACCTTATTCTCTTGATCAAGAGCCTCTACAACCTCGTTATTTTCCGTTTCGACTGCTTGTTCGGCGAAGTCTGCACTGTATGGCTCATCCCTTTTATAGAGATGTTTTCCAGTACGCTCTAACAGCGCGGTCAATCGCTCCTGCTCACTCTGTAATTCTTTATTAAATTTATCTTTAAGTGTGTTATCCATTGTAGTCTACTCGAAAAGTTAATGAACTAGTGGGGTGTCAGGTAACATAGTGACGTGCTCAGAACTAGGACCTTTAAGTGACAATATTTGATTCATGATTCTTACATCGAATTTTTGATCTTCTTATAAGCTTCCTTTAATTCTTCACCGAGTATCGTAAGCGCTGAACCTACGTCGACAGAACTCTCTCCAGCTGCTTGCCGCATACGTTTACTTGATGATTTAAAGTGATCCCACATTTTTTCAACTTCATGCCACTCTTCGCGCACCTCCGCTCCGGCAAGATGCCTCTGCAAATTGAGCTCATCTCTGTCCCTCTTAAGATCATCACTGATGCGTTCAATATTCTCGTGTAAATTCTTCTTTAGATCGCTGTTCATGTCTTGAGCTCATCTACTAATATTCGTTGCCTCTATGACCGGAATATTACGAAAATCAAAAATTCACATATTGATTTGCATCAACGATCCATTGCATAAAATAACTAGGCATAACTAGGTCTGTCTCCAAATAGCGATCCGCATTATCTTAAATGCATATGACTATAGAGATTCAATGACGAACACCAAAGAACAACTAGCAGAGAGCCACATTAAAAATACTAATCAAGATACAAAACTTGAATAAAGCCCCAAAAAAGAAAATTTAAATCTTAAAAAACAGTATTTTAACTAGATATATTAAACAAGAATATTATGTAGATAACAGAAAATAAGCTCACGAGTCCAAATAAAACAACAAAACCGTTGGAGTCATTTTAGGGGTAAACCCCGGGTATGCAAGCCACCTGACAGTTTGAAAACTGATTCGAGAATATCTCTACCTGACACGGCACAAGACCGGTACTATGTAGCGATGAAAATAATCTTTAGAAACACTTTAACAATGTTCTGCCTAGCTCTAACTTTATTTACTGGGCATGCAGCAAGTCAGTCGACCTCAAGTTCAGTGGATCCGCTACAGGCAGTGCCGACAACACGAGAAATAGTCCATATATCAGGTGATCTAAATCGGGTGCAAAACGGTGCCCACTACACTGTCTATCTTGTTACATCTAAAGGCATTATCCTAGCCGATCCGCTTAGTACAGATTTCGCTATGTGGCTAAAAGTAGAGCTAGCGAACCGATATGACGTCCCCGTGCGCTATGTGCTTTATAGCCACCACCATTTTGACCATGCCTCAGGCGCCCATGTGTTTGATGACACTGCAACATTGGTTGGCCACAAGAACTTCCCAAGCGCCCGCAAACGCAGTATCGAAAACTGGCCTGTACAGGTCATTCTCAACGATAAAAATAGCAATGGCAGCCTTGATCGTATCGAAGCAACAGGGCTTGCACTTGCACGCTTTGACCTATTAGACATTAACCGTGACGACATGCTCAGCTCCGCAGAAATCCACGCACAGGTTAGTCTTCCTGAGGTGTATTACGAGAAAAAAATGAGTATTACGCTTGGTGATAAAACGGTCGAACTGATGCACCCAGGGTCTAATCATACGGAGGACTCCAGTGTTTTATTCTTCCCCGAGGAGCGCGTAATTTATGGAGTTGATTTTGTTAATGTTGGCAGACTTGCAATCGCGTTCCCGGGCACTGGTACATTGCAGGGTTGGATCGAGTCGATCAAAAACGTCGAAGCACTGAATTTTAACATTGTAACCCCCGGCCATTCCAGCGTAGGTACAAAGAAGGAATTCACAGCCTACCGCGAATACTTTGAGGAACTGCGTATCACCATAAACCAGGCAGTAGAAAACGGCACGTCACTTGAAGAACTAATCGCCAGCGACGCGCTAGTAGGATACAACGACCTCCCTAATTACATGCCGTGGCGTGACATCAATATTGAAAAGGCGTATGAGCTGGCTCGTTCGGAAAACAACTAATTGGCAACTCGAATGCTCAAGACTTTGTGCGCTATAGCACTGTTAGAATCTCTAGAAAGAACCACTAGTCTTTAAACCAAACAGGGCGAATAGATCCCCTATCCGCCCTGTAGCATCGCAACGATTACTCTACCGCGCGGTAAAGTATAAAACTTACTGTAGAAACGGAGCTAGTGGTGGTTGCTCTCCAAGCACTTCGGTCATCGCATTGTGTACACAAATTTCATCGCTCCATTCTGCTGAAGCAGGCATACCACCGGCACCAATTGCACCAATAAGAACATTGTCTACCAAGATTGGTAGACCACCAGAGTTCCAGAACAAGTCAAACTCAGACTGCAGTGGTCGCAAGCGTGTATCGCGTGCCGGGTTTTTTGCCACCAGATTCATTTGAGCGTGCGTAGACCCGCGCATAAACAAAGCCGTTTTGGCTTTTAGAAGTGCGGTCTCAGTAGCAATTGGCGTTTGACCATCTGCGCGCAGCGCGTATACAACGTGCCCAGAAGGACTCAGTATAAATATACTGGTTCCAAAACCCCGGTCAGCGGCTGCCAGCAAACAATGATTGGCAATCTTTCGCGCTGTATCTAATGATATTTCGTCACGCGTCTTGGCCTTAACCGCAGCCTCGCTGCTAATAACAAAATCATCAATTTCCTGAGCTTGTAGTGTTCCAACTGAAAACACTAACCCTAGCGCAGTCGTTAGTTTAAAAAATTTAATCATAAGACCTCCTAAGTAAAATTAAAATATAGGGACTATATTTGGTAGAAATAACTAACAAGCTGTTAGTTAGAGGGGTTAACACGCTTAATTATGCGTTCGGGCTTTGCCCCATCTTTTGGAACAAATTTCTGTGCACGGCCAGTATTGACTTCAGAAATGTAGAAGTTACCCTCTTCATCTACAGTCATACCGTGCACACCCCACATTCCACCGGGAAAGGTTCCCCAAGTTCCCCAAGAATCGAGAAAATGGCCATCCAGGTCATATTTGAGAAGTTTTGTCGTACCACCATCCATGATCCATACAGAACCATTTGAAACAATTAGATACTGAACATCTGACGGTGGATCACCAACTCGCCATTGATCCAGAAAAGTGCCTTCTTGATCGAATACTTGAATTCGATTATTCATTCGATCACTCACGTAAACACGGCCAGAATCTTGGTCGATATCAATACCATGCAAAGCGTTAAAATACCCTGGCCGCGTATCATCTGGTAAAGTACCTTTCTGGCCCCATTGCATTAAATAATTTCCATCGTGGTCAAATTTCATTACGCGTGAGTTTACGTATCCATCTGCAACAAACATCGCGTCTTCTGAGAATGTCATAAAGGTCGGTCTAGCGAAGTGCTTTTCGTCTTCGCCTGCCTCGTTTGGAATCCCTAATGTTTGAACAATCTCCTTGCCATCGTTTGTAAATTTATAAACCGCGTGAGCGTAATCATCAACAATCCATATGTGTTTTTCAGGATCAAACGGATTGACATACACAGCGTGGGGTTTAACCCACATAGAATCCCACTGGTCCCAGGTTTCAACGATATTACCCTCTCGATCAACTACGACAACGCAGTGCTCCCAGCTAGCATCCACGTCACGGATGTATCCTGCACCTTCCCATTGATCCCAGCCATGATCATTATTGTGATCAGGACTAGCCTGTGTTGCATCTCGCCACGGCATTGTATTATCTCGCCATGCATAGTTTCGCCCGGTAGGGAAACGTAAGCGCGTGCCCTGCTCTTCAATCAAACGCTCTTCTGGGCGGTCAATTTTCTTCAATACACCGCGTTGAATTATAAAGATTCGATCAGCGCTTTCGGCGAAAATACCTTGGATAGCACCCCACGTCCAATTTTCACTGCCCGGTATTGTGGATATATCATTCGGCCAGCCTGCAATTGGCTCATATGGACCAAATGGGTCTTGCCCACCCTTAACCAAAACTTCGTTTTGCGCGAATACCGGTGACGCGATTAACTGCGTGAGTACAACGATGCTTAGTGTAAATAAAGTCCTGCTCATTATTATTTTCCCCAAAATTGCGGTTTTTACAATGTTCAGCGTAACCAAACATAGCCGTAACTTATCCACCCAACTATAAGTGTTATCAAGATTATGTTCCACCGCTCGCATGCAGTTTTCACCAGAGGGGAAGTGAAACTACAGATTACTGAGGTTTATTAGATATCGAAAATACTACCGCTCAGTGGCTCCTAATCTCTCAACACGGTCATTGGTTCCAATTGGATATTGGTATTTGACACATTTATATCCTACCCGATTTACGTCCTACTCGAACTCCTGCCTCTCATCAAAACTCTTCCCCGATCGTTCTTCCATCAATCTCGCCCCGAATCGAGTTAGCAAACCGTCATCAGTACGGGTTCGCCTTCCGTCCGAGTCGAATTCAGGAAGGTCATTAGCTTCCTCAGGGAATAACTCATTCTCGCCAAACGTAAATTCGCTAGCACCCCTCACTATCCTATTATTCACCGCTAAATTTCTACCGCTTTTGTCACCAGCCATTGTATGAAGCCAAAGAATCGGTGCTTTATTTCGCATTGGCCAACCCGTTACGGTTACTTCCTGGCCTATATCTGCTACTTCGATAAAAGTCAGGCGATCCTCAGGCCAAAGGCGGTTAGCTTGAGATTCCACTTTCCAGGTTACTAATTCACCATCAGGGCCGGTGACCTCGATATCAAAGTTCGCGTGAGACCCCGATGAAAAGCGATCCGCGGTTAACACACCCTTAAGTGTCATATAATTGTTGCCATCATAAATTATAAAAGAATGATGTGCGTGCGCGGATGCGGTTATTAGAAGCCCGCAGCTCATACTCAACATTAGTCTAATTATTCTCATATACATCTCCTCTTTCGCGATCAGATTTCAAAACAATTGGTAAACCCTATTCAGCCTCTTGCCTAGCTCCTAAGGCTCTGCCCAAGCAACTCTCCTAATGAAGGAAGTATAAAGCATATGTTGCGTTACTCGAATGGCTGCTATTTGCCAAAAGCCGTCATTGATAATCATCTATTTATCGCAAACTAATTAGTGGCAACTCATTGTCCCAGTCGCGCGCTCAATCGTCATCAAAATATAACTACCAATTTTCAAACATAGCTATCAACAGCTTTCGGGTATGCCCCAATCCAACCTCAATAGACAATCAATACATGCCGCACGTCTTGTCACTACAGCTTGTCTAATCCTGAACTAATATTTGGCGTTACAAAATCATTCTCCTTTGATAAACGCACAGTAATTAATCTCTAATACTTCCTGCCAATTAATGCCGCGAACTCGACGCGCGATTTTCGTGCTAGTGAGGAAATGGTGGAGGCACTAGGACTCGAACCTGGGACCAATGGCCTAAAAGGCAGAAGTAACAGCGCCGACCAGGAACCAACATGAATTACCAGGCGGCTCTCAGCCTCTTTATTGACTCCGCGGCCCCGGGGGTTTCAGGAGATCAAAAAACCGCATGTCGAGGACATCACCCGACGGCGTGGTGAGAGTTTGACCCATCACAGATGTGACGGAACCACGGCCTGGGTGGCCCGTGGCCGTGACGGTATCACCGGCCTTCACCGAGTCATTGTTCCAGCCTCCCACCTCCCTCATCTGCCCGGCATAGGCCTGGGCGTAGACCATCACTTCTTCCGGCTCGCCGTTCGCCCCCATCACCTCGAGAAGAAGTTCCGGATGCGGATTGATCAGGCGGAATTTCTTTACAACTCCGGTGATTTCCACGACCTGATCGAGATGATAGAAAGGGACGTGGGAATGGTGCGCCTGAAGCCCACCCGCCATCAGCAGAACCGAACCCGTCAGTAAACTCAGTGTGCTCAATCTCATATTCTCTCTCCTCGGTCGACGCGGCGAAGCCCCTTTAGGGTTCCCTAGTCCTCATACTTGGACACGGGAATCGTATCCAATTGCCGCCTGGATTGCTCCGCGTCGCAGGCACCCCACTCCCCAGGCGGATACGTTGTACTCTGAACTTGACGCGTCCATGTAAACGGTTCGGTCAAAAAGAGCGAATCCTCAATAGTGATCTCGAGCTCGAGTGAATCGGGACCAGTCCGCGTATAACGCTCGGTCAGTCGCTTACGAGGTGAGCTCGGTAGATGCCCGTGATCGTCCAGCCCGTCAGGGTCGAAAGTGAAGTTCGTAGTCTCGACGACGAGCGTATCTCCTTCGTAGTGACCGATCGAGTGGCCGTGGTAGAAGAGCTCACCCGGGGGTGGATGGCGCCGGCCGTCCATCCAGACAGTTCGGCGACCATCGTCGTGTTCATACGAGATGAGCACCTGGTCCGGCCTTTGTACAATCTTCGTCGGCGTAGGGTGGCTCAGGATGCTCGGCAGCGGAGCCGGCGCACAGTCCCACATCCCCGACATCGGCTCATCAAAGTACCCCGGCCACGCACGCATTCGAGCATTTACCGGCATCTGATCAATCGGACCGGTGCACTCTTGCCGCACCTCCCCGTTGTGATCAATGTTCCACTCCCCACAAGAAAAAAACTCTCGAATGACCTGCCAGTTCCCTGAGATGTCAGGCACGCCACTTGATTGCGCGACAAGCAGAGTGGGTGTGAAAACGATCACGAGCGATATCAATGAATTCTTTTTCAAAAGGTGCAGCAACATCCAACCTCCGTCTCGCCGAACTGTGCGAAAGTAACTTCAATCTAAAGAATTAGCATCCCATAATCTATCCGTCAACGGGAATAATACCTTTCCTCAAGAAGTATAGGAAGTATAGGAAGTATAGGAAGTATAAACCATATGTTCTCTTGATCGAATGGCCGTTAATTGCTGCGATTTCAACCGGTCGACGCAACACATTGGTTAAATCGGTCT
>ERZ887942.391-NODE-391-length-36760-cov-22.679254_pt1 | contig 36760 bp, 30 predicted proteins | sample MGYA00521099_ERZ887942 | MGnify/ENA primary metagenome ERZ887942 (study PRJEB32303, sample SAMEA104408605) | aquatic metagenome | biome: Brackish water; feature: Pelagic; material: water | place: Baltic Sea | collected 2014-06-07T06:48:00 | depth 16,251 m ...
ATTACAGGCGCGAGTAGTGGAATTGGAAAAGCGACTGCAGTACATTTAGCAGAAATGGGTTACCAGCTTGTTTTATGTGGGAGGAACGCGGTACGCTTGAATGAAGTAGCCCTAGATTTAGCCAAAAAGACCCTTGTTCAAACGCTTTTATTTGACGTAGTAAATAAAACAGCTGTATTAGATGCCATTGCCTCTTTGAAGGAGCCATTTAATGAGATAGATGTCTTGGTAAATAATGCAGGTAATGCCCATGGTTTAGATTTATTCCAAGACGCTTCACTAGAGGATTGGGATGCCATGTTAGATATTAATGTTAAAGGATTGCTCTATGTGACAAAAGCAATTTTGCCAGGTATGCTCACGAGAAAAAAAGGCCATATTATTCATATTGGATCTACTGCAGGAAAAGAAGTTTATCCCAAAGGCAATGTTTATTGTGCTTCTAAACACGCTGTAGACGCCATTAATAATGCCATGAGGATAGACCTGAACGGAACAGGCATAAAAGTGGGTGCCATACATCCGGGACTTGTAGAAACTTCCTTTAGTGAAGTTCGTTTTAAAGGAGACCAAGACAGGGCCGCTCAGGTGTATAAAGGCTTTGCTCCATTACAGGCCAGTGATATTGCAGATGTGATAGGGTTTGTAATTTCAAGACCCTACCATGTGAATATAGCAGATTTAATTGTTATGCCTACTGCTCAGGCAAACAGCACTACGCTCTTTAAAGGGAATTAATGAAGAAATAATTCAACAATGATCAACAAACGTCTTTTGGTTAAAAGCCTACTTTCCCATAATGGGGAGAACAGTTTTTATGACAAAAAGCGGTGTATTAACATTGGCTCAAAAGAGGGTAAAGCCAAGTTTTTAAAGCATGTCTGTGCTCTGGCCAATAGCAATCCAAAAAACAGGTCTTTTATTGTTATTGGTGTTTCAGATGCAGAGAATCTCATTGTTGGTGTTGACTTTTTTGACGATTCAAAAATTCAAAACTTGGTCAATGCATACCTTAATAATGCGCCTGTTATTTCTTATGAAAACATCCATTTTCCAGATTTAGAAGCAGGAAAGGTTATTGGTTTAGTCACTATTGGCTCTTCTGGAAAAGTATGCAGCTTGAGAAAAAACATTTGGAAATATTACGGAGGCACTGTTTTTATAAGAGAAGGCAGTATTAGCTTACCAAAAGACACCGGCGTTAATTTATTAGACTTCAATGCAGCAGCTGTAGCTGCTATAGAATTAAGTGCTCAAAATAACATTAAACTAACCCTAGATGGGGTCATAGATTTTATTAACAACAGGCACAAAGACCTCAAATGTCATTACAGGGTTTTTAAGGATCAGTTTGTGGTTTGTTGGGCAGGAATTTCAAAAAAACAAAAGGGGAACACTTATTTTTCTAGGGTAGACATTGAATTAATTACGGAACAAGTAAAACTTTTCTATTCAGATTTAGATGAGGTGATGATTGATTTTGACAATAATTCATTTACCATTGTGGAATATGTCAGTTTGGGATTGGGCACAGATATAATGCATTATCCGCTTGAGAAAACTCAAATAATTTTCGAAGACAATGGCACCTATAGCATAGATACAGTATTGATGTTCGCTCCGCCTCTTTTCGATTTAAAACTCTTGCACCATGTATTTAATAACAGTAAATATCTTGTAGAAAAGCTCGAAAATTATGGGGTGTTTAGTCAAGAAGAATGCATAGAAATAGACGCACTCCCCCAAACCCTTCTACTGTGTTATTTAAACGGTTTTTTAGACGCAAAAGTACTTTTAGAAAAAATAAAACCCTTTTTAAAAGGGACTTATATTACTTCTTACGCCAAACTTAAAGAAGCCCAGAGAATCATTAGAAAGGTAAAATACAATTAAACTTCATTTTGGGCAGGAATAGCTGCTATTGCACCATACTTAGTTGTGGTGAGCGCACCTACTTTATTGGCTTTTGCCACCATGTTGTAAAGCAGGTCCAATTGGGAAGATAATTCGATTGGGGAAAAATCTAGCTTAGAAATTTGCGACAATAAACTTCCAATGAAAGCGTCTCCAGCACCTGTGGTGTCTACTGGAATTACTGCAGTGCTCTCAATTTGTTTTTTAGATTCAGGCGTGCTTACTAAAGTCCCTCTGGCACCCATAGTGATACAAATAATAGGGGCTCCTAATTCGTGAAGTACAGTACAAGCTTCCTCCAAATGTTCTTTCCCAGAGAGCAATTTTGCTTCTTCCTCACTGAACTTGCAGAGGTGTGATTTTTCTATAAACGGCAGGCATTTTTTTATAAAGGTAGCTGCATTATTTTTCCATAAATCCGTTCTGAAATTAGGGTCAAAACTAATGAAGGCGTCTTGCGTAAGGGCGTCAAAAAGGTAGTGTCCGTAAGATTCCTCTAAAGCACCCCCTAAAAAAGAAGTAGCTGCTCCAAAGTGCACCATTTGTTGGTTAAAAAGATGTTTTATATTGCTTTGGTATTGCAATTCCTTGTCAGCCCCCCTACTAAAAACAAAGTCTCTTTCGCCATCAGTGTCAATAGAAACAAATGCTAGTGTTGTAAAAGTATCTGTCCGTTGGGTGAGACTTAAGTCTATCTCGTGTTCCTCCAAGGTTTTCCATAAAAAGTCTCCAAAAGCGTCATTGCCTAAGCAACCAATAAAGGCCGCGTATCCCCCTAGTTTGTTTATTGCACAGGCTACGTTTGCTGGAGCTCCACCCGCTTTCTTTGTGAAAGTCTGTGCTTTTTTTAAATCACTTCCTTGATTTTCAGCAACAAAGTCTATGAGTAATTCACCAATACAGAAAACTTTTTTAATGGGCATAATAACTTAAAAATAAGCGGTGTATAACACCTTAATATTAGGGCAAAATACAATGAAAAGCCTATCCTTCAAAAATAAAGTCGTAAAAAACACAAACTATTATGGGTTTAGACGTTTTTTACCAATGTATCTTTGTTTTAAAAACAACATGAAAGAATATGTTATAGGGGATATTCATGGAGGTTATTTGGCTTTAAAAGCCCTGATAGAAAAACTTTCTTTAGCCCCTGAGGATCGATTAATTTTTTTAGGAGATTATGTAGATGGTTGGTCTGAGCCCGTTGAGACGGTAGATTACCTTTGTGAATTAAAAGCCCGTTATAATACCATTCTACTCATGGGAAACCATGATTCATTGGCCTTAGATTGGCTGCTTAACGGGACTGCAAATGATTTGTGGCTTAGTCATGGAGGTGCAGCTACAGTGGCCGCTTATCAGAAAGTTTCTGAGAACAAGAAAAAGGCCCATATTTCATTTTATACCGCTTTAATGCCCTACTATTTAGATTCAAAAAACAGGTTATTCATTCACGCCGGTTTTACCAATCAAAAAGGGGTTGCCAAAGAATATTTTGAAAAAATATTTTACTGGGACAGGTCTCTTTGGGAAAGTGCTATTTCTCTTGACCCTAGAATTCCTACAAATAGCCCTTTATATCCCAAACGCTTTTTGTGTTACAGCGAAATCTTTATTGGCCACAGCTCTTTAGATAAGATAGGAGAAAGTGTCCCAACCAAACATGCCAATGTCTGGAATATAGACACAGGAGCTGCATTTAAAGGCCCCTTATCTGCTATGGAAATAAACACCAAAGATTTTTGGCAGTCTGCAGCAGTTTATTTGTATTATCCCCATGAGTTAGGAAGAAACGATTCTTGATTAATTTTGTGACATCTTTATTTTTTATTAAAATCCTTTGCTCTTATTGGCAACTAAACTCCCCTTAAATTTTATCTTTACTTTAAAACATTCTTTTTTTATGTCACAACACAATATTAGATTAGAAGTAATGCGTTCTTTAGAGCCTAAAATAGACGGCTTTATTGAACAATTCTTAATTCCCATTGAAGAGATATGGCAGCCATCTGATTTTCTTCCAGACTCACAGTCTGAAGATTTTTTTGAACAGACGGCTCAAATTAGGGAGGGAGCTAAGGAAATTGGCTATGACCTTTGGGTTACTTTGGTAGCAGATACCATTACAGAAGAAGCTTTACCAACTTATGAATCTTGGCTTTTAGATGTAGACGGTATAGACCAACACGCAGATAAAAATGGATGGACCAAATGGATTAGAAATTGGACCGGTGAAGAGAATAGGCATGGAGATGTACTCAATAAGTACCTGTACCTGTCTGGTAGGGTAAATATGAAAGAGGTAGAGAAGAGCACCCAATACCTGATTGCAGACGGATTCGATATTGGTACGGACAGAGATCCATATAAAAACTTTGTTTATACGAGTTTTCAAGAATTGGCTACTAATATTTCTCACAAACGCGTGGGGCAGTTTGCCAAGAAAACAGGGAATCATTTACTAGGTAAAATGTGTGCCATTATTGCAGGAGATGAAATGCGCCATCATTTAGCATACAGAGAATTTGTGAAGCTTATTATGGATCAGGACCCTTCTCAGATGATTTTGGCTTTTGCAGATATGATGAAGAAGAAAATTGTAATGCCTGCTCATTTTCTCAGAGAATCTGGGGGAGCCGCTAGTAGTGCTTTTGAGGTATTCTCCAATTGTGCCCAACGTTTGGGTGTTTACACCTCTAAAGATTATATAGATATTTTAGAAAAATTAAATAGTTATTGGGATATTGAAAATGTTAGAGCCATCTCAGATGAGGCAGAAAAAGCCCGTGATTACTTGGTAAAACTACCATCCCGTCTGACGAGAATTTCCGAGCGCATGAAATTTCCAGAAGACCAGCACCACTTTAAATGGGTGACGCCAAATGGCGTGTTGTAAGAAAAAAATCAAATAAAAAAGGGCCTGTAGGGCCCTTTTTTATTTGATAAAACTTAACGAAATCTCCTACAGATCAAAAGTAATGCCTTGGGCTAAGGGAAGCTCAGCAGTATAATTTATGGTGTTTGTTTGTCTTCTCATATATACTTTCCAAGCGTCAGATCCAGACTCTCTCCCTCCTCCAGTTTCTTTTTCTCCTCCAAATGCACCACCAATTTCAGCGCCAGAGGTGCCAATATTTACATTGGCAATTCCACAGTCAGATCCAGCAACAGATAAAAAAGCTTCTGCCTCTCTTAAATTATTGGTCATAATAGCAGAGGAAAGCCCTTGCTTAACACCATTTTGAATACCAATGGCATTGTGTAATTCTCCTTCGTATTTGATTAGGTATAATATAGGTGCAAAGGTTTCTTCTTGGACAATGTCAAAATGGTTTTCTGCTTCTATTATAGCAGGCTTTACATAGCATCCGCTGCTGTAAGCGCCACCTTCCAGCACACCACCAGAAACAATGACTTTACCGCCCTCAGCTTTCGCTTTTTCAATGGCATTGAGGTAGTTGTTTACAGAGTCTGTATCTATTAGAGGGCCCATATGCATGGTCGCATCTAATGGGTTTCCTATTTTAAGTTGGCCATATGCTTTTATCAAGGCTTCTTTTACTGCCTCGTACTTAGAGCTGTGAACGATCAAACGTCTGGTAGAAGTACACCTTTGTCCTGCGGTTCCTACTGCACCAAAAACGGCACCCATCAGGGTCATTTTGAGGTCTGCATCTGGAGTCACTATAATAGCGTTATTCCCGCCCAGTTCTAGAAGGGACTTCCCTAATCTAGCCGCTACTTTTTGAGCGACAATTTTTCCCATTCTAATGGAGCCTGTAGCAGAGATCAAAGCCATTCTAGGGTCTTCCGTCATCCATTCTCCTACAGTATAATTTCCATTGATAAGACTAGATACCCCGGCATGGATATTATTTTCTTCTAAAACATCTGCTAATATTTTTTGACAAGCAACCCCACATAGCGGGGTTTTTTCTGAGGGTTTCCATACACATACATCTCCGCAAATCATTGCCAATGCCGTATTCCAGGACCAAACTGCTACTGGGAAATTGAATGCAGAAATAATGCCAACTATACCTAAAGGGTGGTATTGTTCATACATTCTATGGCCAGGTCTTTCAGAATGCATGGTTAGTCCATGTAGCTGTCTAGACAATCCAACAGCAAAATCACAGATATCAATCATTTCTTGCACCTCTCCCAATCCTTCTTGGAGGGATTTTCCCATTTCATAAGACACCAACGCACCCAAAGGGGCTTTTAGCGTCCTTAATCGCTCTCCGAATTGTCTTACTATTTCTCCTCTAAGGGGGGCAGGCGTCACGCGCCAGCTTTGAAATGCTTCTTCAGCACTTTTCATGACGGCTTGGTAACCTTCTTTAGTAGTGGTGTCTACAGAGCCAATAAGTGATCCATCTACAGGAGAATGTGAGGGTATTATACTGCCTCCTTTTATGGTGGAATTTCCAATTTTTGTTCCTGAATTTTCCTTTGATAGACCCAAAAGGTTTAATTGCGCTTGAATGTTAATTACAGACATAATGTTATTTTTGTAACTTTTTGGTTATTAAATGTGCTATTTTTAAAAACTAAAGGTAATAATTTATAGGCTAAGTTTAAATATTAAGCAGCATCACTTTTGGGTTATGCTTTGTTATTGCGCCCATTAGCCCTGTGAAAATAAATTCTTAATAGCGTTTAGGTTTTCTGACACAAAAACTTCTTGAATCAAGAAGTGGCCAAAATTTTCAAGGGGCTTTTTAGCCACACTGTTTTCAAAAATAGATTCAGGAAGGACGTCTAATAAATTAAAATACTGTTGTCCATAAGCGATAAGAACACCCATGATAACCCCCATTTTAATCACACCAAAAATGCCTCCTAAGATTTTGTTTATACCCCCTAGTAAAATCATTGAAGCGACTTTTGTAAGTGCTTTCCCGAGTAAATAGACCCCCACCACAATACACACAAAAGTGAGCCCCATAGCCACGAGGTATAAATTTTCTGGATTCCAATGGAACTGTTCATTAAGTATTCTAGCCGTATAAGAGGACAGGTGTTGTGCCCCATAAAACCCAAGAATAAGCGCTAGTAAAGTAGTGAGTTCTATAAGAATGCCATTTTTAAAACCTTTATAAAAACCAAAAGCACCTATAACCAGCAAACCAATGTCAAATGAACTCATTTTCTGTCAATCAATTAATATTTATGTTCTAAGGTACCTCATTTGATTAAAATGAGCTCCCTTTTAGCGGTGAATTAGATTAATTTTAGGGCATTAAAGTCTTTGAGCTGCTTAGATTTGTACCTTTATAAAAAATAACACTACAACATAAAAACATGTCTAGAGACGCCGAATTAAAACAGCGCTGGGAAGTACTTGTCGAAAAGCTTTCTGCACAATTTTCAGACCATGATCCACTAGATTTAGATGCTATTATTTGTTTGGTTGGGGTTCAAGAGTTAGGGAAATACCACCAAAAGTTTAAAAAAGAAGACAAAGTAGATCTCATGCATATTGCTATTTGCAAGTTGTTGGAACCCTATGGTTATTACGCTTTTGATTTTGTAGATGCAGACGGATGGCCGCATTATCAGATAGTGGAAAACTTGCCGCCATTAAAAGCTGGAGAGCAGTCTGTATTGATGAAAGAGGCTATTGTACAGTACTTTGTAGAAAAAGAATACATTGTTTAAGTCTAATTTGTAAACGGTTAAAATGACTATAAATCAAGAACTTCCTTATTATGCCGTTATTTTTACTTCCACACAAACAGATTCCATAGCTGGATATGAGTTAATGGCCCAAGAAATGGAGGCATTGGCTAAAATTCAGCCAGGTTATCTCGGAATGGTGTCGGCTAGAAGCCAAGTGGGAATAACCGTGAGCTATTGGGCTACCTTAAAAGATATCGCCCAGTGGAAGTTACAGGCAGACCATTCTTTGGCACAGCAAAAAGGAAAATCTGATTGGTATGAAAAATATTCCGTTCAAATATGCAAGGTAGAACGGTCTTATGGTTTTGATAAAGAATTAAAGGAAGGTAAATAGACATTATTTCAAGGGCCTTTTAATAGCCTCTCTATGAGTTAATCCAATTCTTCAATGAGTTTTTTAAAAGTATTTTTTGGATTTTTGTTTTCGTACAAAATCCCGTAGACTGCATTAACAATGGGGGTTTTTACGTTTTTTTTCTTTTTTTCCATGATTTTAAAAGCGCTCTTTGAAGCGTAATACCCTTCAGCGACCATATTCATTTCCATGGTAGCACTTTTTACGGTGTACCCTTTTCCAATCATGTTCCCAAACATTCTATTCCTACTAAAAACGGAATAGCCCGTAACCAACAAATCTCCAAGATAAGCGGTGTCGTTAATGTTGCGTTTCATTTTATGGACTTGTTTAATAAATCGCTTCATCTCCCTTATGGCATTACTCATGAGCACTGCTTGAAAATTATCCCCATACCCAAGACCATGAGCTATACCCGCAGCAATAGCATAGATGTTTTTAAGTACAGCTGCGTATTCTGCGCCAATAATGTCATCTGAATTTTTTGTTTTAATATAACTGCTTTGTAGGGCTTTTGCCATTTGAGAAGCAGTAGCTAAATCTGCACAGGCAATGGTTAGAAAAGAAAGCCTTTCAAGCGCCACCTCCTCTGCATGGCATGGCCCTGTAATGACACCTATTTGTTCTAAAGGGACCCCATAAGTTTCATTGAAATGCTCCCCTACTATTTTACCTGTTTCAGGCACAATCCCTTTAATAGCAGAAAAAATAATCTTGCCCTTTAAATCTATAGTAGATTTAGCCATTTCAGTGACTAAAAAGGCAGAAGGAATGGCAAAAACAATACATTGAGCCCCATTTAATGCTTCGTCAATTTGGTCTGTGAGCTTGAGGTATTGAAGGTCAAAACTAACCGCAGATAAATAGTTTGGGTTGTGAAATTCTTCTTTTATGTGCGCTATAGCCTCTGAGTTTCTCATGTACCAGATGACTGTATTGTTATTTTCGGTGAGCATTTTCACTATGGCGGTAGCCCAGCTCCCACCACCTATTACAGCAAACTTATCCATAGGTTTCATTCCTTAATTATAGAGGTCTTAGCAAATAAAGACTCCGACAAATTTAAGAAAACCCTTTGGCTTATTTAGAACTTCGCGTCTTATTATAAAAACACGCCCAGTCTTATTCTAAATCCAATTCGCGTCTTATTTTAATCCTCACCCCGTCTTATTCTAAACACTAAGGGCTTTAGGGCCAGACTTCAAAATAAAACAAGCAAAAAGCCCTAAAAGTATTTTAGTAAATTTTTAGTTTGGCACGAAAATTGATTTATGTTTAATGACTACAATAAATTTATATTTTAGTTTTGTTTAGGTTAGAATTAGTTGATTCAAAACCCCGGGTGAGGACCTGGGGTTTTTTGCGTTCCATTTAAAAAGGCTACTTTTGCAACTTCCTAAAAAGCCACTAGGCCATATTAAACAAACCTCTCTTGAATAAATTCATCCATCTTTTCGATTTTTCCCAAAAAGTAAATTATAAAACAGAAGTACTCTCCGGACTTACAGTGGCCTTAGCTTTGGTGCCAGAAGCAATAGCTTTTGCGCTAATCGCGGGACTTTCACCATTAACGGGACTTTACGCTGCTTTTGTGATGGGTTTTGTCACGTCTATTTTTGGTGGCCGTCCAGGAATGATATCTGGCGCTACTGGAGCAGTTGCCGTGGTGATTGTTTCTCTTGCAAAGGAATATGGAGTTGAATATGTTTTTGCTACGGTTATTTTAGCCGGTATGATGCAATCTCTGGCGGGTTTTCTTAAATTGGGTAAACTGATGCGCTTGGTGCCGCATCCTGTGATATTTGGATTCGTAAACGGCTTGGCTATAATTATTTTCATGTCTCAAATGGCCCAGTTTAAAGATGCAAATGGTGATTGGCTCACTGGACAATCACTTTATATACTACTGGGATTAGTAGCCCTAACCATCTTAATGATTTGGGGATTACCCAAACTCAGCAAAGCTATTCCTGCTTCTTTGGTGGCTATCTTAACTGTTTTTGGCATTGTTTTTTTCTTGGATATAGACACCAGAACCATCGGAGATATTGCCTCTATAAAAGGAGGGTTCCCCCCGTTTCACATTCCTGAAATTCCATGGACTTTGGAAACGCTAAGTATTATTTTCCCTTTTGCAGCTATTGTGGCTGGAGTAGGTCTTATAGAGAGTTTACTCACCTTGAATATTGTAGACGAAATTACAGAAACAAGGGGTAGTGGAAATAAAGAAGCTGTAGCTCAGGGTGCGGCCAATATCTTATCTGGATTGTTTTCGGGCATGGGTGGTTGTGCCATGATAGGACAGAGTCTAATAAACACGTCTAACGGAGCAAGGGCCAGACTTTCAGGAATTGTTGCCTCGGTAATGCTTTTGGTTTTCATCATGTTTGGTGCAAGTTTAATTGAAAAAATGCCCATGGCAGCCCTTACGGGACTGATGATTATGGTCTCGGTAGGTACTTTTGAGTGGGCCAGTTTAAAAACCTTCAATAAAATGCCCAAATCAGATGTATTGGTGATGGTTTTAGTCACCTTAGTCACTATTTTCCTCCACAATCTAGCCTTGGCTGTTCTGGTGGGTGTGGTCATTTCTGCACTGGTTTTTTCATGGGATAACGCCAAGAGAATTAGGGCTAGAAAAACAGTAGACGCACAAGGGGTGAAGCATTATGAAATATATGGGCCACTTTTCTTTGGCTCTATTACAGCCTTTAATGAGAAATTTGACGTCCTAAACGACCCCCAAGAAGTGATCATTGATTTTAAAGAGAGCAGGGTGGTAGATATGTCTGCCATAGAGGCGCTCAATAAAATCACAGAGCGTTATTTAAAATTAGGCAAGAAGGTACATTTAAAACACCTCAGTTCAGATTGTAAGGCCTTGCTTCGCAACGCCGATGCCTTAATTGAGGTTAACGTCCTAGAAGATCCTACCTATAAGGTAGCTGTAGATGTTTAGATCTGTTCGCCAATCAAATAAAAAATTAAGGGGCGGCCAATGGCCGCCCCTTAATTTTTAAAGCACCGCTGTTTTGAATCTACAGGGACCTAATATATTCTAAAAGTGCCCTAGCGTCATTTTGGTTTACATTCTGGTTGAGCATAATAGCATTGTTGTATTCTTTTAATAAGGCTTTTGCTATAGGGTCTTTTTTAATCATCTCCGTAGGGTTAATGATCATATTCATGATCCATTCAGGACTTCTTCTCTCTAAAGTACCTGCTAAGGCTGGACCGATCATTCTTTGATTGGGCATATGGCATGCAGTACACTTCACTTCGAAAATTTCTTGTCCTAGAGACACCATGTCTGCGTCTAATGTATCTGATAGTGACACTGTCTTTACAGGGCCAATCCCTTTGTTGTTTAAGTCTACAGGAACTTCTACTTTTGTTTTTTTAAGGGTAGTTTCCTTTTTAGTTCTGTTCATCTGAAAACCACTCTCTTCTTTTTTCTTGCTTTCACCACAGCTGTTTAAGATAAATACAGCAGACAATGCAAATAATACTTTTTTCATAATATAGGGTATTGGCTTTGAGGTGTCCCCAAGCCGGGACATTAATAAATAAAAAACGAATATAGTAAAAAAGCCCTTTTTTTATCGGTCAAAAAGGGCTCAAATTTGTTAAATGTTGTGATTTTTTACTGAAATTTTTCTAGTATGCTGGCCTGAGATTTAAGTGCGGCTATAAATTCACTTCTCAATCTTTCCACAAGTGCTTTTACAGGAATACTGTCTTTAATTGTGGTGACGCCTTGTCCTGCAGACCAAATGGTTTTCCAGGCTTTAGCTTCTGTATCCATTTCTTTTCCAAAATCTATCTTGACATCTTTTTTAAGGTCTTCTGCCGTAATTCCAGCAGCTTGTAAGCTCGCCGCCAAAAAGTTCGCGTGAACTCCGGAAATAGCTGCGGTGTAAACCACATCATTTGCCCCAGCGTCTACAATCATTTTTTTGTATGCTTCAGGGGCAATACTCTCATCAGTATTGATAAATCTTGTGCCCATATAAGCCAAGTCTGCGCCCATTTGTAGGGCAGTAGCAACGTCTTTGCCCGTGCTAATACAGCCTGAGAGTAAGATGGTCTTATCGAATATGCTTTTTACTTCTGCCACAAGGCTCATAGGGTTTAAAGAACCTCCATGGCCTCCAGCACCTGCAGCGACTAAAATTAGACCGTCTACACCAGCTTCAGCAGCTTTTTCAGCATGCCTCTTTTTAATAATATCGTGAAACACCAAACCCCCATAAGAATGAATAGCGTCTACTACCATAGACACCGCCCCAAGAGAAGTAATCACTAAAGGGACCTTGTGTTTCATACACAATTTCACATCTGCTTCTAATCTAGGATTGGTAGGGTGAACAATTAAATTCACACCAAAAGGCGCCGCCTTTTGGCCGGTTTCTTTTTCAAATGCCGCTAAGGCCTCTTTTATCTCAATCAACCATGCTTCAAAACCTTCACTGGTTCTTTGGTTTAACGCTGGAAAGGTGCCTACAATTCCGTTTTTACAACATTCAATGACCATGTTTGGATTTGAAATTAAAAACATAGGCGCTGCTACAACAGGCAGATTTAGGTCATGGATAAAAGGCGCTTTTTTTGACATAAGGTACTTTTAGGGAGTTCAAAAAATAATAATACTTTTGCAGTTATTATGCATGCATAACAAACACACTATAAATGTACACAAAATCATTTGATATTCGCTGGAGTGACTTAGACGCCAATAGACATTTGGCCAACGCTTCTTATTTAAATTTTATGAGTCATACCCGAATGGGTTTCTTAATGGAATGTGGTTTTAATCAAGAAAGCATGGCGCAATACCAACTTGGCCCTGTGGTGTTTTACGAGCATATATATTATTTCAAAGAGGCTTTTGCTGGAAAACCCATTCAAGTATCCCTAGAATTAAAAGGACTTAGTAAAGACGGAATGTTCTTTGAATTTCACCATAATTTTTACGATCACAAGGGGAAAAACTTTGCACACTGCGAAATGATGGGTGCTTGGATAGACATGAAATCTAGGGCATTGGCACCATTGCCAGAAGTTTTTTTAAATGCTTTTGCAGGGATTGAAAAGGCAGATGGTTTTAAGGTTCTCACCAAGGAAGACACTAGAAAATTTGCAAAAAAGCCGGTAGATAAGACCGTCTAATTGTGTTATTTTAAAGGGTTGTTTTAAATAGTTTTCCCTTCACTAGACTTAGAAGCCTGTTTTGAGGTAGCCAAATAGACCCCTACTAAAACGGCCAAAGTACCCGCTAATTTCACGGGACTCAGTTGGTCTTTTCCGCTGAGCACGGCATAGATAATTCCTATGAGCGGCTGTAAATAAACAAATGCACCCACAGAAGACGCTTTAAGGGTGGTGAGCGCGAAAGCATTAAATAAATAGGTAAGAAAAGTAGTTCCAACAATCACAAATCCAATAGCTGCCCAAATTTCCAAAGGCATTTCTCCCCATTGAATTTGATTAAACTCTACTATAGTGATAGGGAAATTTATGACAAAGGCCATTCCAAACAACCATTTCATTAGGGTGATAGGATGGTATTTTTTAATCAGTGACTTAACCACTATTAAGTAAGCGCCATAAGAGGTGGCATTAAGCACAAATAGTATATTTCCTACAAAAATATTTGGGGCGTCTTGTCTTATTTCATGACCAAATAAAATGAGGCCCAGCGCCCCTAAGAATCCTAAGCCAATCCCAAGTATTTTTCGCAATCCAATTTTTTCCTTTAAAAATAGGGCAGACAGCAACACGACAATGATGGGTGTAATGGTTACTAAAACGGCACTATTGATAGGGGTGGAAAGCGAAAGCCCTTTAAAAAAAGAAAGCATATTAATCACCATGCCTAGTAATGTAGCCGCCAAAAGTATTTTCCAGTCTTTTCGTTGGATCTTTTCTTTAGGCGTAAAGAGAGAGAGGGTCCAAAATAAAACGGCTGCACCACCTACCCGGAGCATAATAAAACCAAAAGCCCCTACATAGTCCGGCATAGCTCCTTTAGCAATCGTATGGTTTAAACCATATATAGTGGTGGCGCCAAATGCTGCTAGTAAAGCCAGGGCTCTTTTGGTTAAGAGTGCTTTCAATATTAAGATTTTAAAGCCACATCTGCAGCGGCAATGGTGTCTTTTTTATAGCCCACAAAAACAGCACCTTCTACCCGTATCACAGGTCTTTTTAAAAAGGTATAGTGGGATAAAATATACGACTTATAGTCCTGTTCGCTGAGGTCTTTATTGGCCAATCCTTCTGAGGTATACAAACGGGAGCGCCTGTTGAAGAGCGATTCGTAAGAGCCTGTAATTGTAGCGAGCTCGTCCAGTTCTTTTTCAGAGATGTGGGTTTGTTTTAGGTCTTGCAGAGTGACATCGGTCAGGGGCCCAAAAGCATCAATGATTTTTTTACAAGTGTTGCAAGTGCTTAAATGGTAGATGTGTTTCATGGTGTGATAAATTAGATACAAAGAAACTTATTTTAAAGGAATTGTACTATTTTTAGAAAAAATCAATTCATGGAGACTATTCTACAGATTACAGCTGCTACTCGTGAGCTATACATTAAATTTTTAAATGATATTTCTTTAGAAGATCTTGGGAAAATACCGACAGGTTTTAATAACAATATATGGTGGAATATTGCTCATGTAGCTGTAACCCAACAGCTTTTGGTGTACGGGCTTAGCGGCTTGGAACCCCATATGTCTAAGTCTTTTATTGACACTTATAGAAAGGGAACAGCCCCCGTAAATGCGCCAACTTTAGAAGATATAGGCCTCTTAAAGGCTGCCTTGAAAGAGTTAATTGTCAGGACAAAAGAAGACTATCATAAAGGCCTTTTTTCTTCCTACACACCCTACTTAACTTCTGCTGGTGTGACCTTGAATAATGTCTCCGACGCTATGGCTTTTAACCTGGTGCATGAGGGCATTCACATAGGTTCCATTATAGCCCTTAAAAAGGCATTGAAAGGCTAAACCCTTTATTATAACGGCTTTAACTTTAGTAATATTTTTCCATATAGTAAGATTGCATTATTCTATAAAAAAACCGGTTTAAATTATGGAAATAACATAATTTTGCACCTATATTATTAATGGCGTAAATCGCCTTGCTATTAGATTTTAAATGGAAGCAAAAATTAATGCATTTATGGAAGAGGTCAAGACTAGAAATGGTCATGAACCTGAATTTATTCAAGCAGTTCAAGAAGTGGCTGAAACAGTCATTCCTTATATTGCCAAGCACGATATTTACAACGGGAAAAATATTTTACTCAGAATGGTTGAACCTGAAAGACTCATTTATTTTAGAGTCGCTTGGGTAGATGATTCTGGAGAGATTCACGTAAACAGAGGCTATAGAATTCAAATGAATTCTGCTATTGGTCCTTATAAAGGAGGGCTTCGTTTTCACCCCTCAGTAAATGCCAGTATTTTAAAATTCTTGGCTTTCGAGCAGGTGTTTAAAAATTCTTTAACTACCCTTCCAATGGGAGGTGGTAAAGGGGGGTCTGACTTTGACCCTAAAGGAAAATCAGACGACGAAGTCATGCGTTTTTGCCATGCTTTTATGTTGGAGCTCAACCGTCATATTGGTCCAAATACAGATGTACCTGCTGGAGATATTGGTGTTGGTGCTAGAGAAATTGGTTTCTTGTTTGGTATGTATAAAAAGATACGCAACGAGTTTACAGGGGTGCTTACAGGTAAAGGACGCTCTTGGGGAGGGTCATTAATTAGGCCTGAGGCAACAGGTTATGGAACAGTGTATTTTGCACAGAGCATGTTACAGACTAGCGGCAATGATTTTTCAGGAAAAAAAGTGGTTATTTCTGGTTCAGGAAATGTGGCACAATACGCTGCAGAGAAAGCCATTCAATTGGGTGCTACGGTACTTACACTCTCGGATTCTAAAGGATTTATTCACGACCCAGAGGGAATAGATGCAGAAAAATTGGCTTTTGTAATGGACCTTAAAAACAACCAGAGGGCCAGAATTTCAGCCTACATTAAGAATTATCCTAAAGCTAGCTATCACGAAGGGGAGACACCCTGGGGTGTTGCCTGTGATATTGCGCTGCCATGTGCGACTCAAAATGAGTTGGATGGCCAGGATGCAGAAAAATTAATAGCCAACGGATGTCTTTGTGTTGCAGAGGGGGCTAATATGCCTTCTACTCCTGAAGCCATTCATGCTTTTCATGAGGCTAAAATTTTATTTGCCCCAGGAAAGGCATCTAACGCTGGCGGTGTAGCTACTTCTGGATTAGAAATGTCTCAGAATTCATTGAGAATTAGCTGGACTAGAGAAGAGGTAGATGAGCGCTTAAAAGCCATTATGTCGGACATTCACGATTCTTGTATTGCCTATGGAAAAGAAGCAGACGGCTATTGTAATTATGTTAAAGGAGCCAATATTGCTGGATTTGTTAAGGTAGCAGACGCTATGTTGGCGCAGGGCGTGATTTAAACCTGTCTTTTCAATTAATATTAAAGCCTTTTCTCTTGTTGGAGAAAAGGCTTTTTTTATTTTTACATCCATGCAGCAAACCACTAAAGCGATTGTTTTAAAAACGATTAAGTATGGAGACAACAGCTTAATTGTTAAGCTGTATACGGCGTCTAGTGGCTTAAAGTCCTATATGCTAAACGGAGTATTGAGCAGAAAAAAAGGAAAGTTCAACAAGGCCCATTTTTTACCTTTAAGTCAATTAGAAATTGTAGCCCAACACAGGGATAAGGGTAATTTAGAAAGATTAATTGAAGCCAAATTGTCTTATCCGTATCAGACGGCACACACCCATATGGCCAAAAATGCCATTGTACTGTTTTTGTCTGAGTTTTTATCCAATGCCATTCAAGAAGAAACAGAGAATAAGGAATTGTTTTCATTTATTGAAACGGCCCTGCAATGGTTAGATCATGAAGATCAAATAGCCAATTTTCACCTATTTTTCCTCGTAAAAATTAGCAAATATTTTGGATTTTATCCTTCTGACAATCATATGGATAGCCCATATTTTGATCTAGTAGAAGGAGACTTTTGTTCCCATGCAGGCTTGAATCCACATATGGGCGAACCTGAAATTTCTTTTTTTAAATCTATATTAGGCATAAATTTTGATAAGTTAAATGATATTAAAATGTCTCAAAAAAGTAGGCGAGAACTTATATCGCATTTAATGGTGTATTATCAGCACCATTTAGATGGATTTAAAACACCAAAATCAATACACATACTCAATGAAGTATTTTCTTAGACTAATATATGTTGCAGCCTTTGGGTGCCTTCCTATATTTTCAATAGCGCAAGAAGTTTTTGTGTATGACGCAGATACAAAAGAGCCTTTGGTAGGTGTATTGGTGGACAACAAAGATCAATCCAAACGTTTTCTCACAGCCGCAGACGGCAGTTGTTTCTTAAAAGGGTATTCCGCAAAAGAGACCTTATATATTAGCCACCCCTCTTATATTGAATATAAAACCAATATAAAACAGTGGGTGCAAAGAGGGCGTGTGGTTTATTTACAGCGCAATGCTTTCGAGTTAGATGAGGTGGTGATGTCTGTGTCTAAATGGGAACAGCAGCGAAAAGATGTACCACAGAAGATTGTTGGTATAAATGCACAAAGCATTGCATTTAACCAGCCACAAACGGCGGCAGACATGCTCCAGCAAACAGGCAAAGTCTACGTCCAGAAAAGTCAATTAGGCGGAGGAAGCCCTATGATCAGGGGTTTTGCAGCAAACAGACTGTTGCTTTCTGTAGACGGGGTGAGAATGAACAATGCTATTTTTAGAGGAGGAAATTTACAAAATAGTATTGCTGTAGATCCCTTTAGTATAAAAAACACGGAGGTGATTTTTGGCTCTGGATCTGTTATTTATGGTAGTGACGCCATAGGTGGTGTGGTGCATTATTATACAAAGGAACCACAATTGAGCAAAAATGAGACTACAACATACTCCGGAAATGCCCAATATAGGTATTCGAGTGCCAACCAGGAGCAGACAGCCCATCTAGACCTTAGTGTAGGAACAGAAAAGTGGGGTTTTTTAAGCAGTATAACGCACAGTAATTTTGAAGATTTACAAATGGGTAAAAACGGCCCAGAGGCATACTTGAGACCTCAATTTGTATTACAAGGTGGCGGAGCAGACCTACTGGTAGACAATCCCAATCCAAGGCTTCAAAATCCCACAGGTTACAATCAGATAAACAGTTTGCAGAAAGTACGGTATAAAGCAGATGAAAACCTTGAATTCCAGTTGGGCGTTTACTTTTCTGAGACCTCTCATTTCGCCAGATACGACCGTCTCACAAGACCAGATAATGCAGGTACTGGACTACGCTCCGCAGTTTGGGATTACGGCCCACAAAAATGGTTTATGACCAATTTTAATATCTCTCATGCCCCCTTAAATACATTTTATGAGGGACTTAAATTTACAGCGGCATACCAGCGCTTTAATGAAAGCCGCTTTGACAGAGACTTTGGAGCGGTTTCTCTTTTCGGTACTGAGGAAAAAGTAGACGCAATATCATTTAACCTTGACATAGAACACAAAAAGACAGGCGCCTTTAGGTTATTTTATGGGGCTGAATATGTAGGGAATAAAGTGTACTCAAAGGGATCTGAAAACATAGTGAGCAGCAACATGATTTTACCAGCCGCTTCTAGGTATCCAGATAATGCGCTGTGGCGTTCCGCTGCATTGTATTTAAACAGCACTTTTGAGGCTTCTGAAAATTTTAAATTTTTAGGGGGCATTCGCTATACTCATGTTTGGGTAAATGCCTCTTTTGACAATGAATTTTATGATTTCCCTTTTGAAAAGGCAGACCTAAATACAGCTGCTTTAACAGGAAGCTTAGGTTGGAGTTGGTTTGTGGCGGAAGATTTTCAAGTGAGTTGGAATGCTACTACAGGATTTAGGGCCCCTAATATTGACGACATTGGAAAGGTTTTTGATTCAGAACCCGGGTCTGTTGTAGTGCCAAACCCAGCTTTGCAACCAGAATATGCTTATGGAACAGAAATAGGCCTCAAAAAGAATTTTTCAGATAAAGTAGTTTGGAGACTTGCAGGGTATTACACCCATCTAAAAGACGCCTTAGTGCGAAGAAATTTTGCCTTAAACGGTCAGTCTCAAATAGTATATCAGGGTGTTTTAAGTCAGGTTCAAGCGGTTCAAAACGCTGCAAATGCCTATGTATACGGTTGGGAAATAGGGGCAGATTTTATGTTGAGTCCCTTCTTGTCTTTTGCGGCAAATTACAGTTATATTAAGGGCACTGAGGAAGAAGACAATGGGGTGCTGTCTCCAGGCAGGCATGTAGCACCTTCTTTTGGAGACCTACAGCTGCTTTATAAAAATTCCAGGTTTAAAGCAAGTATATTGCTCAATTTTAATAGAGAAATAAGTGCAGATCAGCTGGCTGTATCAGAACAATCAAAAAGCTATATGTATGCTTTAGACCGCTTTGGGAATCCATACAGCCCCTCATGGCACAGCCTTAATTTCAGGTCCCAATACACCTTGACCAATGCCGTTACAACTTTTTTGGCTTGGGAGAATATCACCAATCAGTTGTACAGGACGTATGCTTCTGGCTTAAGTGCTCCAGGGAGCAACCTTATTCTGGGCGCTAGTTACCAATTTTAAAGGGTTTGTATTGTTTTTTAAGGGCCAGTATCTACCGCATTTTTAACATCCCTTTAAAATGAGGATGGTTTCGTTCTAATTGCTTAATTTTGCCCCTTTCATACCGCATACAAGACCTTAATACTATGAAGTTTGCAGAATATAAAGGATTAGATTTGCCTGGTATTTCCAAAGCTGTTTTACAGGAATGGAAAGACAAAGAGGTATTCCAAAAAAGCGTGGAGCAACGAGAAGGGCAACCTTCTTATGTGTTTTTTGAAGGGCCGCCGTCGGCCAACGGCATGCCTGGAATTCACCATGCAATGGCTAGAACGATCAAGGATATTTTTCCTAGATACAAGACCATGAAGGGTTTTCAGGTAAAGCGGAAAGCAGGTTGGGACACCCACGGTTTGCCTATTGAATTGGGTGTAGAAAAAGCCTTGGGAATTACCAAAGAAGACATTGGCACTAAGATATCTGTAGAAGATTATAACAAAGCTTGTAGAGCCGCTGTGATGCGCTACACCGATGTGTGGAACGACATGACAGATAAAATAGGCTATTGGGTAGATATGGAAAACCCTTATATTACCTATGAGCCAAAATACATGGAGTCTGTTTGGTGGTTGTTGAAAGAAATATACAAGAAAGGCCTAATCTATAAGGGATATACCATTCAACCTTATTCTCCTAAAGCTGGTACAGGATTGAGTTCACACGAGTTGAACCAGCCAGGCACCTATCAGGATGTGACAGATACCACAGTAACGGCACAGTTTAAAGCCATAGAAGAGACCCTACCAAAGGGCTTACAATCTTTAGACGCACCTTTATATTTCTTGGCATGGACCACTACCCCTTGGACCCTTCCGAGCAACACTGCTTTAACCGTAGGCCCTAAAATTGACTATGTTTTGGTGCGTACTTTTAATCAGTACACCTTTGAACCTATGCATGTATTGCTCGCCAAAGCATTGGTAGGAAAGCAATTTGCAGGAAAGTTTGTAGCAGTGGAAAGTAAAGAAGCCATTCAACAATACAACAAAGAAGACAAGAAAATACCTTATTTGGTTTTAGCGTCTTTTAAAGGGGCAGACCTTATCGGTGTCACATACGAACAACTCATGACTGGTGTATTGCCTTGTGATCATCCTGAAAACGCTTTTAGAGTGATTGGAGGAGATTTTGTGACCACAGAAGATGGAACCGGTATTGTGCATACGGCCCCCACTTTTGGTGCAGACGACGCCTTGGTAGCCAAACAAGCTAGCCCAGAAATCCCGCCAATGTTGGTCCTAGATTCAGCGGGCAACAAAGTGCCTCTAGTAGACCTACAAGGAAAGTTTAGACCTGAAGTTGCGGGCTTAGCAGGTAAGTATGTTAAAAATGAGTACTATCCGGAGGGAGAAGCGCCAGAACGTTCTGCAGATGTAGAAATTGCCATTAGACTCAAGGAGGAAAACAGGGCTTTTAAAGTAGAAAAATATGTGCATTCCTATCCAAATTGCTGGAGAACAGACAAGCCTATTTTATATTACCCCTTAGACTCTTGGTTTATTAAAATGACTGAAGTAAAGGATAAAATGGTGTCTTTGAACCAGGAAATTAACTGGAAGCCAAAAGCCACCGGTGAAGGTAGGTTTGGAAACTGGTTGGCCAACGCCAATGACTGGAACCTTTCTAGATCTAGATATTGGGGAATTCCATTGCCTATTTGGAGAACGGCAGACGGCAAAGAAGAAATCATGATTGGTTCTGTAGCAGAACTTAAAGAAGCCATGAAAGCTTCTGTTGCTGCTGGACTTATGTCTAAAGATATTTTTGAAGACTTTAAAGTAGGAGACTATTCAGCGGAGAATTACGCCACAATAGACCTTCATAAAAACATTGTAGACCAGGTGGTTTTAGTATCCAGCACTGGGGAACCAATGCACAGAGAATCAGACCTTATAGATGTCTGGTTTGACTCTGGATCTATGCCTTATGCCCAGTGGCACTACCCATTTGAGAACAAAGAACTCATAGATGAGAACAAGGCCTTCCCTGCAGATTTCATTGCAGAAGGCGTAGACCAAACAAGGGGGTGGTTTTACACCCTTCACGCTATTGCGACCATGGTTTTTGACAGGCCAGCCTATAAAAATGTAGTCTCTAACGGGATGGTATTAGACAAGGACGGAAAGAAAATGTCTAAGCGCCTTGGCAATGCGATTGATCCTTTTGAAACTATTGCGGCCCATGGGGCCGACGCCACGCGTTGGTATATGATCGCCAATGCAAATCCATGGGACAACCTAAAGTTTGACACAGAAGGGATTGTAGAGGTAAAGCGTAAGTTTTTTGGCACCCTGTACAATACCTATTCTTTCTTTAGTTTGTATGCCAACTTAGATCATTTTGACAACAGTGCTCCTCAGATTCCATTAGCAGACAGGCCAGAAATTGACCGTTGGGTGCTTTCCGAACTCAATAGTTTAATCATCAGGGTAGAAGCGGCCTATGAAACCTATGAGCCCACAAAAGCAGCGAGAGCCATCTCAGATTTTGTGCAAGAAAATTTAAGCAACTGGTATGTTCGTTTGTGTAGAAGGCGTTTTTGGAAAGGAGAATACGGACCAGATAAAATAGCCGCTTACCAAACATTGTATGAATGTCTCTTGGTGGTTTCTAAATTATCTGCCCCTATTGCTCCATTTTTCATGGACAGACTTTATCTAGATTTGGCTGGCGTGTGTGACCCTAATGTAAAAGAAAGTGTTCATTTAGCGCAATTTCCAGAGGCCAATAGCGCTGTTATTGATTCAGATTTAGAGCGCAAAATGCAATTGGCTCAGCAAACTTGTTCGCTAGTTTTGTCTATTAGACAAAAAGAAAAAATTAAAGTAAGACAGCCCCTTCAGAAAATTATGGTGCCTGTTTCTGCCCTAGTAAAAGCAATAGATTTAAAAGCAGTTGCTTCACTTATTTTATCTGAAGTAAATGTAAAAGAATTAGAAATTTTGGCGGATTCTTCAGATATCTTGGTCAAACAGATCAAGCCTAATTTTAAGACTTTAGGTCCTAAATTTGGTCCTAAAATGAAAGCGGTTGCTACAGCGATACAATCCTTAACATCAAAAGATATTAACCAAATGGAGCTAAATGGCGCTATTGAGTTGCTTGTAGATGGGGATAAAATAGCTTTGGAGTTGTCTGATGTGGAGATCAGTTCTCAGGATATTGAAGGATGGTTGGTAGCTTCTTCAGGCGCATTAACAGTGGCTTTAGATGCTACAATTAGCCCTGAACTAAAAGCAGAAGGAATAGCGAGAGAGCTGGTCAATAGGATTCAAAACTTAAGAAAAGACAGTGGCTTTGAAGTCACGGACAAAATTGTTATTAAATTTCTAAAAGACCCCTTTATAGATTCGGCTTTATTAGATAATTTAGAATATATTAAAACAGAAACATTGGCGACAGAAATATTGGTAGAAACAACTCTAAACGAGGGACTTCCAATTGAATTTGATGAGGTGCGCTCGGTGTTATTTATTGAAAAACAAAATTAATATGGCAACAGATTTAAAAAACAGATATTCAGATAAAGATTTGGCAGAATTCAAGGTCCTTATTTCTGAAAAAATAGTAGTAGCCAAGTCCCATCTTGAACTTTTAAAGAGTTCATATATGAATGATGGAAACAATGGTACAGATGACACCTCTCCAACTTTCAAGGCTTTTGAAGAAGGCTCTGAAACCATGAGCAAAGAAGCGAATACCCAATTGGCTATTCGTCAAGAGAAATTTATCAGGGATTTAAAAAATGCCTTACTTAGAATTGAAAATAAGACTTATGGCATATGCAGGGTAACGGGTAAACTAATCAACAAAGAAAGATTAAAGCTAGTCCCTCATGCGACCCTAAGTATTGAAGCTAAGAACATGCAAAAGTAGTCGTTATTGAAGGTTATATACACAGCGATACTTCTGGTGTTAGCCCTTCATTTATCCTGGTCTCAAAAGACACTATCTAAAGTTTTAGAAGACCCTTCCCTCACCCAAATCCATGTATTGGCCCAAGAAGTCAACACCTTACATTTAAAACCATCTTCCTCCAAGGAACTTCTTGTTTCAGCACGTTTAAATGGAGAGTACAGTCTCCATCAGATGATCGTGTTTACTAGAAAAGGAAATACCTTATTTATTGGACCAGACCTTTCAGCAACTTTTGAACTTCCCAATGACAAACTCAGTGCCCACAAAATATGGTCTGTTGATTTGGCTATTGAAATACCAGCATACTTAGAAGTCTATATAGATGGAGGAAATACCCAAATAAATGCTGAGGGTATTTTTGAGAAACTTCAGATCCAACTCAATGACGGATTGTGTGTTTTAAAAGAAGTAGGAAATCAAGTGCGGGTAAATACCATCAGAGCGCCTATTATTTTAAAGCAAAAAAAAGCCATTGTAAATGCTGAAACAACCTATGGAACGTTAATTTTACCCAGTATTCCAAAGGGGCTTTCAGAGATTGTATTGCGGTCCATACACGGAGATATTAAAGTGGTTCCTCTAGACTAGTTTCATTTTAATAATAATGTTTATTTTAGCCACCTAAGTACCTATTATGTTTAAAAAGCCTTTTTTACTCGCCTATTTTTTATTGATTCTGGACCAATGTGTAAAAATTTATATTAAAACACACTTTTTTTTAGGAGAATCAGTAGAGGTCTTTTCTGGTTTTCAAATTTTATTTATCGAAAACGAGGGCGCTGCTTGGGGGGCCAAACTCAGTGATATTTTACCCATTTCAGATGTAAGTGGAAAAATTGCCCTCACCGTTTTTAGACTGTTTGCTATTGTGGGAATTGGTGCGTGGTTTGTAAGTTCTGTTAAAAAAGGTGTGCCACTTTTTTTGCAAATGGCCCAAGCTTTGATTTTCGCAGGGGCCTTGGGTAATATTATTGATTCTGTTTTTTATGGGGTACTATTTAATGACAGTATGTACCAAGTAGCGACCCTATTTTCTGATCAGCCTTACGGCAGCTTACTACAAGGTAAGGTGGTAGACATGCTCTATTTCCCGCTCATAGATACTACATGGCCAGAATGGGTGCCAGTTTTAGGAGGAAATTCATTAAGATTTTTTGAACCAGTTTTTAATATTGCAGACACCGCTATTAGTACTGGAGTAGGTCTTTTATTGGTCTTCAACAAAAAAGCTTTTCCACAGGGATAGGTGTTTTGCGAACTTTCAAAGTCGCTAAATTTGTCTTCTTTTCTGCATCATTGGTCAGAATTAGATCTGAGCTGTATCATAAGACTCAGAATTGTTTATTTAAATTCGTATACCTTAACTGGTGTTACACAGTAATCTAATGGAATATCTGTGGCGTCTAAGCCCTCAATTTTTTCTTCAGGTTCAAATAGGGATAAGCCTATTTTTAGGGTATTTGGTTTGCATTTAGATAAAAAACGATCGTAGAATCCTTTTCCGTATCCGACTCTGTGCCCTTTTTTATCATATGCCAATAAAGGAATAAAGACTACTTCTATTTCTGAAGGGGGAACAGTCAATCCATTTTGAGGCTCTGGAATCCCCCAATGGTTTGTTTTTATTTTGGTATTGTCTGTCAGTAGTATATGCACTATTTCAGTATCGTTTTGTATTCTTGGCAAACAGACTTCTTTATCTCTTCCATGCAGTAATGTGAGGATGAATTCGGTATCTATTTCTTTTTTGGAAACAATACTCAGGAATAGGCTGTAATAGGAGGCATCCCATATAGGACAGTTTAATAATTGATTCCCTATAGCGGCACTTAATGTAGCAATTTCTTCTGTTTGGAGCTTTTTTCTTTTTTCAAGGTAAGCACTTCTAAGGGCTATTTTATTCATAAATTGGGCATTTTAAGCTTATAAAAATACAGATAAAATAAAGGCCCAATAATAATTTCTACTATACCTTTGTAAATCACCTATGGCGGCCAATAGCATTTCTATACAACTCAGTGTACTTCCGGAAACTCCGGGAGTGTACCAGTTTTATGATAGCTCAGATAAGATTTTATATATAGGAAAAGCCAAAAACCTTAAAAAAAGGGTCAGCTCTTATTTTACTTTAAAACACGAGATAGCCAAAACACGCTTATTGGTCAAGAAAATTGTGCTGATCAAGCATATAGTGGTTCCCACAGAGTCAGACGCACTTTTATTAGAAAACAACCTGATTAAAAAATACCAGCCAAGGTATAATATATTATTAAAAGATGACAAGACCTTTCCTTGGATTTGTATTAAAAAAGAACGGTTTCCAAGGGTCTTTTTAACCCGTCAGTTAATTAAAGATGGTTCAGAATATTTTGGGCCTTATACCAATAAGAGAATGGTGAAGGTTTTGCTGGAGCTCATTAAAGGGCTTTATCCTTTGAGAACCTGCAATTATGACCTCTCTTTTGAAAAAATTCAAGAAGGCAGGTATAAAAGTTGTTTGGAGTATCATTTAGGGAATTGCCATGCACCTTGTGAGAATTTACAATCAGAGGCCTCATATGCTAAAGATATAGAAGCCATTAGACATATATTAAAGGGCAATTTAGCTGCAGCAATGAAGCATTTTAAAATAGAAATGGATCGTTACGCCGCTGAGGAAGCTTTTGAAATGGCCCACAAAGTAAAAGAAAAGCTGGCCGTATTGGCTGGTTACCAATCTAAGTCCACAATAGTAAATCCTAAAATAAACAATGTAGATGTGTTTACTGTTATTTCAGACCAAACCCATGCCTATGTGAATTTTCTTGAACTTTCTCACGGCGCCATTATTCGATCTCACACCCTGGAAATTAAAAAGCAGCTGGAGGAGACAGATGCACAAATTTTAGAATTGGCTATTGTGTCCTTAAGGGAGCGTTTTAAATCTATTTCTAAAGAGGTGATCATCCCTTTTAAAGTATTAATGCCAGAAGGAATAAAGGCTACTATACCTGTTTTGGGAGACAAACAAAAATTGTTAGCGTTGTCTGAGCGCAATGCCCGTTTTTATAGACAGGATAAATTGAGTCAAATGCGCATTGTAGATCCTGAACGTCATTCTAAGCGTATTTTGGCTCAAATTAAAGAAGATTTAAGGCTTTCTTCGCTTCCAGTGCATATTGAATGCTTTGACAACTCTAATATTCAAGGGTCTAATCCGGTGGCTGCTTGTGTGGTGTTTACCAATGCCAAGCCCAATAAAAAAATGTACCGACATTTTCACATTAAGACCGTAGAAGGACCTGATGATTTTGCCTCTATGGAAGAAGTGGTTTACAGGCGCTATAAAAGGCTCAAAGAAGAAGGCAGTTCATTACCACAACTTATTGTAATTGATGGAGGTAAAGGGCAATTATCTGCTGCTTTAAAAGCCCTTGATCAATTAGGCTTAAGAGGGAAAATTGCTATAGTGGGTATTGCAAAGCGTTTGGAGGAAATTTATTTCCCTGAAGATCCTATTCCCTTGTATTTAGATAAGAAATCCGAGTCTCTAAAAGTAATCCAACAATTGAGAAATGAAGCCCACAGATTTGGGATTACTTTTCATAGAAATTTGAGAAGTAAAGGTGCTATAGTTTCAGAATTAGACGGAATTAAAGGGATAGGAGAAAAAACAGCGACACAATTATTAAGGTATTTTAAAACAGTCGCTAAGATAAAAGAAGCTAACTTAGATGCTTTAATCACTCAAGTAGGTCCAGCAAAAGCCAGCATATTGTATGAGCATTTTCATTAAATATCCTTATTTTTTATTCCTGCGTTTTTCCCTTTTCGCCCTATTAATAGCTAGTGTATTCAACCTTCGAGCTCAAACAACATCAATCAATGAGATTTCGAAAGCATTCGCGACAAGGGATTCTAGTATCTCACAATCAAGGGATAAACCTTTAAAGGTAGGTTTGGTCTTAAGTGGTGGAGGCGCCAAGGGATTGGCACACATAGGCGCGCTTAAAGTGATTGAGGCCTCCGGTGTTCAAATAGACTATATAGCAGGAACGAGTATGGGGGCTATAGTAGGCGCCTTATACGCCTCTGGATATAGGGCAGAAGAGCTGGATTCTATTTTTAGACAAATTAATTTTAACAGCCTTATTCAAGACGACTTTTCAAGGGAAAGTAAGACTTTTTATGAAAAGGAAGACGCAGAGCGCTATGCCATTAGTTTGCCTTTTGACGGGTATAAAATTTCTTTTCCACAAGCTATTTCTGGAGGACAGAAGGTATATAATGAATTGGTATCCCTATTATTTCATGTAAAAGACGTGAGAGATTTTAACCAATTGCCCATTCCCTTTTTTTGTATAGCAACAGACATAGAGAACGGTGTTGCCATTCGCTTAGATAATGGTTACCTTCCTGAGGCTATTATGGCTTCTGGCACCTTTCCTTCCCTCTTTGAACCTATGGAATTAGAGGGTAAGCTACTCATAGATGGCGGCGTGTTAAATAATTATCCCATAGAAGAACTAAAGTCCTTAGGGGCAAATTTCATTGTTGGTGTAGACGTTCAGCAGGATCTTTCTAAAAGAGGGTCTTTGGGATCTGCTACGGATATTTTGTTACAGATTAACAATTTCAGGACGGTAGAAGCAATGAAAAGTAAGTCTAATAAAACAGACCTATACATTAGACCAAATATGGCCCCTTATTCTATCATAGATTTTGACAAGGGAGCGGCAATTGTAGCAGAAGGAGCCAGAGCAGCTTTGCTTCAAGAGAACGCATTGCTGGAATTATCTAAAAACCAATTAAAAAAAACACCTTTAGATAAAACCTTTCAACTAAGTGAGAATAGGGTAGACACCTTAAAAATTAACTATATAGAGGTGAATGGCATAGTTAATTATTCGGACGATTATGTGAAAGGGAAGCTGCGATTTAAGGAAGGTGACCAAATTTTATTCGAAGATTTAAAGCGTGGAATTAATAATTTAGCAGCAACAAATAATTTTAATACCATTCGGTATAAATTAATTGAAAAGACCACTGGATTGGGTTTAATTTTAAACTTGAAAGAAAGTGACAACAAGACCAATATTAGGTTTGGGGCCCATTATGATAAGTTGTATAAAAGCGCTGCTTTGATAAATATTACTCAAAAGAATTTATTGAGAAAAGACGACGTACTCTCCTTGGATTTTATTTTTGGAGACTACCTAAGGTACCAAATAGATTACTACGTAGACAAAGGGTTTAACTGGAGTTTTGGATTGAGAAGTAAGTTGAACGATTTTAATTTTGACATCCCTTATACCGTATTAGAAAATAATTTTAGGGTGCCAGATGATCCTAATTTAAATACGGTGAATATGGACTTTACAGACTTTACCAATCAAATGTATCTCCAGACCGTGTATAAAAACGCTTTCTCCATTTCTTTGGGACTAGAGCATAAGTGGATTAAATTCAGTAGCGACACATTTTTACAAGAAAATACACAAAGCAATGGTAGTTCAGTGCTCACTTTAGAAAAAAGCCATTATGCGAGTAGTTATGGACAATTGAAGTTCGACACCTTAGATGATCTTTTCTTTCCCTCTAAAGGTTTATACTTGGAGGTAGATTTTCATACTTATTTTTTGTCTAGCAATTATAACGGGACATTTAATCCTTTTTCTATTTTTAGATCAAAGGCAATCGCAGCCGTAAATTTCGCTAAAAACTGGTCTTTTGTTTTGGCTCCAGAGGTGGGGATTAAGTCCGGAAGTTCGGGAACTAAATCCCTGGATTTTGCCCTTGGAGGCATGGGTGCTCCTCAAACTAATAATTTCATTCCATTTTTAGGCTATGATTTTATTGCCATTCCAGGGGATAGTTTTTTAAAGATGAAGGCTTCATTAGATTTTGAAATAGCCCCAAAGAATCATTTGATTGTAGCTGCAAACATTGCTAAAGTTACAGATGACATTTTAAGGCCTGGATCATTTAAAAGAGCCCCTTCTTATTTTGGCTATGGATTAGGCTATGGCTTTGAGTCTATTTTAGGTCCGGCACAACTCATGTATACTAAATCGCCATTAAACGGTCCAGGGGCGGTGTTTTTTACCCTAGGTTTTCCGTTTTAACGCTCTTAATTTCAGATATTTCCTATTATTTAAATAGTTTCAAATAGTGATTATTCTTAAGGAATTACTAAAAAAGGCGCCCAATAGATAAATTACTGTTAAGACCTTAGTTAAAGTGGTTTAAAAAATTTGTAGCGGTCTATGTTTGTATTACCTTTGAAGTATAAAGGGGTGGTTCCCTTTAGAACTTTAAGTATTGGTTTTTCATCATTTAAAGTTTGGTTGGTTATTTAAGAAAAGCCCAGTTGTAAAACTGGGCTTTTTTTTTGTTTGCTACTGACCGTAAGGACCTGGATAAATACAATGTTTGTATCACAGGAGCTTAATTAAAATGCAAAATATGGTTAAATATCTGTGAAGGAGAATTTAAAGCCATTCCTTTTTTCTATTTTTACCCTAAATCTGGTTATGAAAAAAATCATTCTTCTGTGTCTATTTTTGGGTTTTTACGGGAGCCTAACTGCCCAAGATTCTTCTGTTGCTTATAAAGACGGGGAGTGGTTGAAGTTTAGACTTCATTATGGATTTTTAAATGCCAGTTACGCTACCTTGCATTTGACCAAAGCATCTTTGGAGAAAAAGCCTTTATTTCACGTTGTGGCCAAAGGAAAGACTACGGGGTGGGCCAGTATATTTTTTAAAGTAGACGATACTTATGAAAGTTTTTTTACACCCAAAGAAAATGAACCCATAAGGTTTATTAGAAAGGTGAGAGAAGGTGGTACTACCATGCATTTGGAAGTGGACTTTGATCATGAAAATGACAAAGCTTATATGCAAGATGTTAAAAACGGAAAAGATTTTGAATTCGACACCCAAAAGGGCATTCAGGATATTATTTCTGCCTTTTATTTTTTGCGCAATGAAATTAATCCAGCCAAATTAAAAGTAGGAGATTTTACCGTGATTAGTATGCTCTATGATGACGATGGTGTTTTCCCTTTTAAGCTAGAATATTTAGGAACAGAAGCACTCAAAACTAAATTCGGAAAAGTATCTTGTTTAAAGTTTAGGCCTTATGTTCAGTCTGGCAGGGTATTTAAAGCCCAAGAAAGTATTAGTCTTTGGATTTCGAATGATTTAAACAAAATCCCAATAAGAATAGAAGCAGATTTAGCTGTGGGTTCTATCAAAGCAGATTTAGAAGCGTATAATGGTTTAAAAAACCAATTTAAAATAAGAATGGACTAGTATATTTGCCCCATGAGATTAATTTACAAACCTGTTGTGTTAAGTGCTTTATTGTTATTCTCTTTACTAGTGAGTTGCAAGACGGATACTGTTGAAAAAGCGCTTAAAGAATCCGCTCCTAAAGACAGTATATTTTACGGTATTAACTTCAATCAATTTGAAGTGGTCAGAGACACCATAAAAAAGAATGAAACTTTTGGGCAAATTATGCTCAGGAATAATATTGGTTATTCTAAGATATATGGTATTTCTAAAGAATACAGGGAGGTTTTTGATGTGAGAAGATTGGGTATTGGAAGGCCCTACACCTTACTTAAGTCAAAGGACAGTCTACAGTCTACGCAATATTTCATCTATGAGCAAGACGCCATTCGTTATGCGGTGATTGATTTCACCAATGGCGTGAATGTGTACAAAGAAGAAAAACCCGTTAAGTATGTCACAAGAGAAGCCTCAGGCGTAATCACATCATCTTTGTCCGAGGCCATCTTAGATCAAGGAATTGACTATGAAGTAACCAATAATCTATCTGTTATTTACGCTTGGACCATTGATTTTTTTAGCCTTCAAAAAGGAGATAAGTTTAAGGTTGTTTATAAAGAAAAGTTTATAAACGACACTATTTACGCTGGTGCAGGACCTATAGAATCTGCTTATTTTGAACATAATGGGAAACCCTTTTACGCTTTTAGGCACATGCCGGATACGGTGAATAAAATAGTAGAGTACTTTGACGAAAATGGCAATAACCTCAGGAGGGCTTTTTTAAGAGCCCCAGTTAATTTTGCTAAAATTAGTTCTAGATACAATCTAAAAAGGAAAATTGCTTTTTACGGTAATAAGGTGCGCCCTCATAAAGGGACAGACTATAAAGCAGCAGTAGGCACAGAGATATTGGCTACCGCTAATGGAAGGGTAGTAGAGTCTACCAGAAGGGGAGGCAATGGTAAATACGTGAAGATTAAGCACAACAATGTATACAGTACCCAATACTTACACATGAAATCCCAGAAAGTAAAGAAGGGAGACTATGTAAAACAAGGAGACGTCATTGGATGGGTTGGAATGACAGGAAATACCTCAGGACCCCATGTGTGCTATAGGTTTTGGAAAAATGGCAGACAAGTAGATCCTTTAAGGGAAAAGCTTCCTGCTGCAGAACCATTGCCAAAAAGTATTTTAAACACTTACTTAGTAGAGATTGCTCCCAAAAAAGAGCAAATAGATAATATAAATTTTAGCAGTCAATCTTTAGACGCTATAGCGACCAATTAAATACTTATGTCATTATCCAGAATTAATCCAGCTCAGACAAAGGCTTGGACTGCATTACAAGACCATTTTAATCAAGACAACACTTCAGACATTAAAAGTCTGTTTGAATCAGAATCCAATAGGGCCAAAGATTTTAGCATTCAATGGAATAATTTCTATGTAGATTATTCTAAAAATGCCCTTTCTAAAAAGACCATGGATTTGCTTATTGACCTGTCTAAAGAAGTGGGTTTAAGTGAGGCTATAGCGCATTATTTTAATGGAACAGCTATTAATGAAACGGAATCTAGGGCGGTTCTTCACACAGCCCTTAGAGATAAAGATGCTACACCAATAAACGTTGATGGCGAAAACATTATTCCACAAATCCGTGAAGTTAAAGCGCAAATGAAAGCTTTTTCAAATGACATTATTAACGGCACAAAAAGAGGCTATACTGGTAAAGCCTTTACAGATGTTGTCAATATAGGGATTGGTGGGTCTGATTTAGGTCCCGCCATGGTGGTAGAAGCCTTAAAATTTTATAAAAATCACTTAAAAGTCCATTTTGTAAGCAATGTAGATGGAGATCACGTGCAAGAAGTTATCAGGGAACTAAACCCAGAGACTACATTGTTTGTAGTGGTGTCTAAAACCTTTACCACACAAGAAACCCTTTCAAATGCCACTACCATAAAAAATTGGTTTTTGGAGACAGCTTCTCAGGAAGATGTGGCCAAGCATTTTGCAGCAGTGTCTACCAACACGCAAAAAATTTCAGACTTTGGTATAGTGCCCGCCCATGTATTTACCATGTGGGACTGGGTAGGGGGAAGGTTTTCTCTTTGGAGTGCCGTAGGTCTTTCAATAGCATTGGCTGTTGGGTATGATCATTTTGAAGCTATGTTAGACGGCGCTTTTGAAATGGACCAGCATTTTAAACACAGCCCTTTTAAGGAGAATATTCCTGTGGTTCTTTCTTTGATTAGTATTTGGTATGCCAATTTTCACAAAGCCGAGACACAAGCCATTATTCCTTACACCCAATATTTAAGTAGGTTTTCTGCTTACTTACAGCAGGGCATAATGGAGAGCAATGGGAAGTGTTTTGATCGTTCTGGAAATAGGGTTTCTTATGAGACCGAAACGGTTATTTGGGGAGAACCGGGCACCAATTCCCAACATGCTTTTTTCCAGCTCATGCATCAGGGTACAAAATTAATTCCTGCAGATTTTATTGGTTTTAAGAAGTCCCTTCATGGAGACACAGACCACCACAATAAGCTTATGGCCAATTTCTTTGCACAAACAGAAGCCCTTTTAAGCGGTAAGACAAGGGCGCAAGTAGACCAAGAGTTTGCGGAGAAAGGGACAGATCCTGCTTTAGCCGAAAAGGTAGCTCCTTTTAAGGTGTTTGAAGGGAATAAGCCTACCAATACTTTATTAATAGACCAACTCACCCCTGAAACTTTAGGATCGCTAATTGCACTCTATGAGCACAAGATTTTTGTGCAGGGTGTAATTTGGAATATTTTTAGCTATGACCAATGGGGGGTAGAATTGGGAAAACAATTGGCCACCAATATTCTGTCAGACATAGTAGGGATCACTAAGGGGCAACACGATCCTAGCACACAACTATTGTTAAAAATATTTAACAGCTAAATACCAGATAGTTACGTTTATAACTTCTAATAACTTTTCCTTGTTGCGTGGGAACCTTCCCAAAAGAATGTTAATTTTGGTAAAATTTTAACATTGTATTAATGTTGGAACATTAAATTATCCGCATTTTTGCACTGTTTTTAAAACTAAAACTAAAATTAAACAACAATGAAAAAAATGTTTGTAATGATTGTAGCCCTATTGGTGTCTACAATTGCTTTCGCTCAAGGGACTATTAGTGGTTCCGTAACAGATGGCTCTACAGGAGATCCATTACCAGGTGCAAGTGTACTTGTTAAGGGAACTACCAATGGAGTAACTGCAGATTTTGACGGTAACTTTACCATTACCGCAAACTCAGGAGATGTATTGGTAATATCTTACCTAGGTTTTCAAACTTTGGAAGTTGCTGCAAAAAACGGAATGTCTGTTGAATTGGAGCCTTCTACCACACAGTTGGAAGAAATTGTATTGTCTTCTGGTGTTATTGACCTAGCTCAAGTTAGAAAGACTCCAGTAGCTGTTTCTACGATCCAAGCAAGTGAAATTGCCTTGAAAGTAGGTAACATGGAATTTCCAGAAGTAATGAACAAAACTCCTGGAGTATATGCCACTAAGACTGGTGGTGGTTACGGAGATTCAAGAATTTCATTAAGGGGTTTTGATCAAAGAAACACTTCATTCCTTATTAACGGACAGCCTGTTAATGATATGGAATCTGGATGGGTTTACTGGTCTAACTGGCAAGGACTTACAGACGTAGCTTCTGGAATTCAAATTCAAAGAGGTCTTGGAGCTTCAAAATTGGCCGTTCCTTCTGTTGGAGGAACTGTATCGATCTTCACTAAAACAGCAGATAAAGAACAAGGTGGTGCTGTATCTCAAATGTTTGGTAACGATGGATACTCTAAAACAACTGCTTCTTACAATACAGGGCTTAATGATAAAGGATGGGCTTCTTCATTCTTATTATCTCAATGGTCTGGAGATGGTTACGCATATGGTACAGCTGGTGCTGGAACTACTTACTTTTTTGCGGTAGGTTATGCCCCAAAAGATTCTAAACACTCTTTAAATTTATCAGTTCTAGGTGCTGGTCAATGGCACCACCAAAGATCTTCATGGATTTCTATTCGTGATTACCAAAACTTTGGAGAGAGTGGTTTAGACAGAAGATGGAATACAGATGCTGGTTTCTTAAATGGCAAAGAATTCAACATGAGAAGAAACTTCTACAACAAACCTTTAGCAACCTTTAACTGGGATTATAATATAAACGAGACTTGGAAATTAAATACTTCATTCTATGCTTCTGCAGGTAGAGGTGGAGGAACAGGGCCAAGAGGTGGAAACTTTAGAAACGCCACTATTGATATGTATCCTTTTAATATTGATCTTACGACTCATTACAATGAGAGAGGTAGAGGAACAAGAGATGCAGATGGGTTTGTAAATTTTGACGCTGTTGTAGCGCACAATAGAGCTTCTGCTCAGCCTTATACAGGAGACAATTCTAACTTTCAAGGACAATTATTAGGATCTAACGGATTTAGAAATGACGGTGTAAGTAGAGAAATTCTAGTAAGAAGAGCTTCTATGAACTCTCATGACTGGGTAGGTGCTATTTCGAATTTAGAAGGTCAATTTGGAAACTTCAAAACATCTATTGGTGTAGATTTAAGAAGCTATAAAGGATACCACTACAGGGTGCTTAATAACTTAATGGGATTAGATGGTTACTACTCAACGGGTAACAAAAATTCTAATGGTCAAATTATCAATACCTTAATTGAAGCTTCTCCATTTAGAGATACTGGAGTTAGAGGGCCTAAAATTGACTATTACAACAATGGTATTGTTGGATGGCAAGGAGTTAACGGTATGGTTGAATACTCTAAAGACGACAAGTTAACAGCAGTTATTCAAGCAGGATTGTCTAATCAATCTTTCCAAAGAGAAGATTTCTTTGACCAACCAGCTAAACCAATTTCTGATAAAGAAAATGTAGGAGGTGGTTATCTTAAAGGAGGTGCTAACGTTAACTTTAACGAAAAATCTAACTTGTTTTTCAATGCAGGTTATATCTCTCGTCAGCCACAATTTGACGCAGTTTTCCCAAATTTTGCTAATAATGTAAGTGAAGATTTACAGAATGAAAAAATAACTTCTGTTGAATTAGGGTATGGATACACTTCTTCTAAATTAGATTTTAATGTAAACCTTTACTCTACTAACTGGGGGAACAGATTTATATCAAGATCTTTAAACAATGCTCAAGGTGATCAAGGAACTGCACAATTTACAAATGTAGATGTTGTTCATAACGGTATTGAGTTTGAAGGTAAATATAGGGCCTCTAATAAATTAACATTCAAAGGAATGTTATCTATTGGAGATTGGGAATACACAAAAGATTTTAATGCTACTATTTTTGACGCAAACCAGCAAGCAATTGGTTCAGGAAAATTATATACTAAAGGCGCAAAAGTTGGAAATGCGGCTCAATTTACATCTTATGTAGAGGCTGATTATAGATTTGGTAAATTTAATGTAGACTTAGGTTACAGATTTGTAGATGGTCTTTATGCAGATTATTCAATTGCAGACTCTTCATTCACTCAGCCAAATAATGAAGGGGCTTTAAAATTACCATCTTACGGTTTATTAGATTTAGGTCTTTCTTATCAAATAGGTAACGGATTAAGCTTTAGAGCTAATGTTAACAACCTTTTGGATACAGAATATATTTCAGAGTCTAACACAAACATTCACGCAACTTCAGGTTCTACTACTTGGAATGGCGTAGATGTAAACAACTCTGTGTGGTTCGGATTTGGAACTACTTGGAATGCTTCATTGAAGTACAGATTCTAGTATTTTACTACAAATACATTAAAAACCCCGCTTTAGCGGGGTTTTTTTATGGGGTGAATTCGTATA
>ERZ887942.397-NODE-397-length-36349-cov-20.217281_pt1 | contig 36349 bp, 24 predicted proteins | sample MGYA00521099_ERZ887942 | MGnify/ENA primary metagenome ERZ887942 (study PRJEB32303, sample SAMEA104408605) | aquatic metagenome | biome: Brackish water; feature: Pelagic; material: water | place: Baltic Sea | collected 2014-06-07T06:48:00 | depth 16,251 m ...
TCCTAGGCAAGAACGAGGCGCTCGTCGGTATCCAGTGTCTCCGCGATATTTTCCCAGCCGTCCTTGGTCTGGAGGTTGAAAATATGAAGATAGAGGGTGACGACCTTTGGGTCGTGGGTTCCGACAAGAGTATCGACAGTGGTCTTGAGCTTCTCGCCATCCAGGGTTTCGGGAAGATCTCCTTCAACGGATCCTTCGCCATCATGCTCGATGCCCATGCCATCGCAGAATCCTTTCAAGAGTTCCTGATGAGCCTTCATGAAATACACCTGAAAGAGATGTTCGCCAATGTTGTCGCTGGTGCGGAGTTTGAGAGTCTTGTGGAGCCAGGAAATCTGGTCGGGGACGGACTTTTTTTCGACAAAGACCGGGCGAAGACGCCGGTTGGCAGTGAGGGAGGCTACGGCCGACTTATAGAGTTTGCGCTCGTTTTCCCGAATCCAGAGAAACATGTCGCTGACGAGGGAAGGGTCGATTTTCTGATAGATTTCGAATGCGTTCACGGTTTTTTTTACTTGCGGGGAGTCAACACTCCGCGACGTTGAAGGCAAGATCAAACGCTGGTCTTGCTAACACAAGGAAGACTTTTACATGAGAGATCGATATCAGAGACAGCCGGGAGGGGCGATCCATCGCTACTTCAAGTATTTCACGGTTTTGGTTTTACTGGGAATCGGGGGAATGGCGGCGTTTCATTTCTTCATCGCGAAGCCGATGAAGGAGATGGGATCGCCAGTTGACAAACTGGCCCGCGCCTTGGGGTCGGTGACGGACAGCGAGGTGAAAGTGGACGGCTATACTCTCACTTTGGATAGCCAGGAGACGCGGGAATTGGTGGTGGTGAAGCGGCGGACCCAAACGGTTGTGAAATATGAAAGCACGTGGTTGGGGTCGAAAAAGGTTTTCATTCTCAAAGGTGAATTTGAGATTAAGGCGGGATTTGATTTGAGCGAATTTGACGGTTTTGAACTGAAGGGGAATGAAGCGGTCGGAAAATGGCCCGAGCCGCGATTGCTGGGGGTTTCCATGTTGGATTATGACACTTTTTTCTCGAGTAGCGGGGCGATCAACAGAATCAGCGAGAAGGATAGGGAACATGCCACCAACCTCCTCAATCAACAGGCCCGTATCGATGCCATTCAACATAGCGATATTTTGGAAGAGGCGGAGCAGATCATCCGAACGAGGTTGCAGGATTTGACGGATGGCGAGATCGAGTTCGAAAAGAAGCTCAATTAGTGCGGCATTGACTTTTTGAGGGGTGGCGGCAGGTTTCGATGATGAAACTTCTCACTGCATTGTTTGCTTTCAGTTTCGCCCCTGTATTAGCCGACGACTGGCCCAGATGGATGGGCGGGAAGGCCGATGGGGTTTGGCGTGAAGAAGGAATCCGTAAGAATCTCCCAAAAGAAGGTGCTCCGGTTTTGTGGAGGGTGCCTGTGGGTTGGGGATACTCCGGACCGGCGGTGGCTGATGGTCGGGTTTACCTTCCGGACTATCAGAGGAGTAAGGGCGAGTTGGTCAATAATCCCGGAACAGCCGTCACCTGGGAGGGAACGGAGCGACTTTTGTGCTTGGACGTGAAGACCGGCAAGCCTATTTGGAAATACGAAGCTCCACGGAAATACTTCCTTTCCTACCCCGGCGGACCGCGCGCAACTCCGACGATTGCAGGAGGATTGGTTTACTTTTTGGGGGGGATGGGAAACCTCGTCGTGCTTGATGCCAGGACCGGGGAAAAGAAGTGGGAGAAGGATTTTCAGAAGGACTTTGGAGCGGCGCTCCCGATTTGGGGTTTTTCGGGGCATCCTCTTGTTGTGGACGATACGCTCTACTGTCTTGTGGGGGGAGAAGGGAGCGTGGCTGTCGCCTTTGATGCGAAGACGGGCGAAGTGAAATGGAAGGCTCTCGATGCGCGGGCCCAGGGATATTGTCCGCCCTCCATGGTGAAAGCCGGCGGGGTGGATCAATTGATCATCTGGCACCCGGAGTCGATGAACTCTCTTAACCCAAAGAGCGGTGAAAAGTATTGGAGCCTCCCGTTGAAGCCCATGTATGGAATGTCGGTCATGACGCCGCAATTGGCGGGAAACAAACTGTTCGCCAGTGGGATCGGTCGGGTTGGCGCGATGATCGAACTCGACGAAACCAAGCCCGCGGCCAAATTTGCCTGGCGGGGCAAACCCAAGACCGGGATGTATTGTTGCAATAGTACCCCATTGATCGTCGACGGGGTGATTTATGGTTCGGACATTGATTCGAGCAAGCTCATTGCCGCTTCCGTGGAAGATGGGAAACGATATTGGGAAACAATGGAGCCCACGATTGCAAAAGAATACCGGGAGGGTGGTCGGCATGGGACCGTTTACGTGACCCATCATCAACCGAGCGGAAATTTCTGGCTCGTGAGTGAAAGCGGGGATTTGATTTTAGCGAAGCTTTCGAGGGAGGGATACACCGAGCTGGGGCGTCAGCATGTTTTGGAGCCCACCAATGAGGCCTTTCAGCGTCCGGTGGTTTGGAGTGGGCCCGCCTTTGCGGAAAAATCCGTCTTCATGAGGAATGACAAGGAGCTGGTGCGGATCGATCTTTCGGCAAAGTAGGCTCGATTCAAGGCTGATCGCGGGTTACTCAGGCGAGCCCCTGACGGGAGAGATCCTGGACATCGACAAGGCCAACAACCTGCATGCGGTCGTTGAGCACGATGAGATCATCGATGCGGTTCTCGCGAAGGATTTTGATCACTTCCACGGCGAGATCATTTTCTTGCACGGTGACGGGAGTGGTCGTCATGTGACTCGAGATCGTTGAGTCTCCAATTTCGCGATTGGATTGATATCCCCGGACAAAGTCCCCGTGAGTGAAGATTCCCGCGAGCGAGTCGTCCGGGTTCACGATGATGGCGGCACCAGCCCGACATTCGAGCATGGCAAGGACCGCATCCTGAACGAGGGACTTGGTTGGGACGGTTGCCATCGCAGCGCCGGTCCGCATGATGTCGGAAACACGGGTCAGGAGGTGTTTTCCAAGGCTCCCTCCGGGGTGGAGTTCGGCAAAGTCTTCGGCCCGGAAGCCTCGTTTTTCGAGTAGAACCATGGCAAGGGCATCGCAAAGGCCCAGCATATTGGTTGAGCTGGATGTCGGGGCAAGTTGGAGCGGGCAGGCTTCCTCTTCAACATGGGTGTCGAGGACGATATCGCTGTGCTTGGCCAAGGTGGACCCGGGGGCTCCGGTGACGGCAACGATGAGGGAGGCCCGCTTTTTAACATGGGGGAGAAGGCTGATCATCTCGGCGGTTTCTCCGGAGTAGCTGAGGGCGATGATGAGATCGCCTTCGGAGAGAACACCGAGGTCACCATGGAGAGCATTTTGGCAGCTCAGGTTGACGGCGGTCGCTCCAGTGCTGTTCAAGGTGGCTACGAATTTTTTTCCGATGTTTTCCGATTTGCCAACTCCGATGACGACGATTTTTCGGCCACTTGAGAGTGTCTCTTCCAAAACACCGATGGCTCGCGTAAAGTTGCTGTCGAGCCGATCGGCGAGCCTCTGAAGTTGGGCTGCTTCGATTCCAAGGACAGCACGGGCTTTCTCGATCAAATCCACAGGGAAACTCTGCCCGAGGAGTCCTGCCGGGTCAATCCAAGTAAGTCTGGTGATCTTGGCGCAGGCGTCTACCCTCCCGTTTATCGATGAAGCGCTTTCTGCCTTATCTGAAATATTTTAAGCCTGTAAAGTGGCATTTCATTGGGGGCGTGATCGCCGGTCTGGTGTATGCTGCCGCAAGCGGAGCCGGGTTTCCCTTGGCTGCCAAATCCATCCTGCCTCTGATTTTTGATGCAGACGCTTCCACTCCCGAAGAGACCTCGAATTGGTTCACCGGGATCCTGATTCGATGGTTTGGCGACCTGGAGCGCAATACGCTCGTGATGATTGCCTGCGCCTGGCTCCCGATCGTCTTTTTTTTCCGGGCAATCGGAGGTTTTTACAGCGGGTATTTGGTGAGTTACTGTGGTTTCCGGTTTCTTGAGCAGATCAGGGAAGAGGTTTTCACAAAACTGCAGAGCCTTCCGGTTTCCTTTTATCAGAAACATCAATCGGGAGATCTCCTTGCCAGATTGGTGGGTGACGCTGAATTGCTGAGACAAACGACCTCGCAAGCCGCAGTGGATCTCATCAAGCAACCGGCGACTCTGATTGCTGCGCTTTCGGTGCTTCTCTACATGGCGTTCACTTCGGAAGGGACTTCACTGGTTTTGATCTCCATTTTGTCTATTCCGATGTGCGTGATTCCACTTCGGATGCTCGCCAGGAAGCTGGGACGAAGGGCGAAGTCATTACAGCGGAATGCCGGTGATCTGAGCGGACAGATTGCCGAAACCTTGCAGGCACCCCTTGAAATTAGAGCTTATAATCTGGAGGACACCGTCATTGAGAGATTTAAAGCGAAGGTTCACGAGATTGTTCGCTTTTCGATGAAGGTGGTGAAATATCGCCAACTTATTTCTCCTTCGGTTGAGTTTGTGGCTGTCGTCGGTTTGAGTTTTGCGATTTATGTGGGGTCGAAGCAGGGGATGACTTTGTCGTCTTTCATGGCCATCGCCATCGCGCTCTACATGAGTTACGAGCCGGTGAAAAAGTTGGCTAAAATTCACAGTCTTTTTAAGCAAGGCGAAGCTGCCATTGATCGTCTGGAGGAAATTTCGCTCGCGGTGAATGACCTTCCCGATCCAGATCATCCGAAACGGCCCGATCCCTTTGAGAGTGAGATCTGTTTTGAAAGCGTGGAATTTTCCTACGGTGAGGACAAGGTTCTGCACGATGTGAATCTAAGGATCTCTCCCGGGGAGTGTGTCGCTCTGATCGGGCCAAGCGGCGGTGGGAAATCGAGCCTCTTTAATCTGATTCCACGTTTTTATGACGCTTCTTCCGGACGGGTTTTGGTGAGTGGCCTCGATGTGAGGGAATGGCAGAAAAGTGATCTGCGCGACAAGATTGCAGTGGTCTCTCAAACGGCGGTTCTCTTTAAGGGAACGATTCGGGAAAACATTCTTCTTGGCAAGCCGGGAGCCAGTCCGGAGGAAGTCGAGGAGGCTGCAAGAAGGGCGAATGCCCATGATTTTATTCTGAAGCAGGAGCTCGGATATGAGACGGATGTTTCGGAAATGGGTCGGAGTCTTTCGGGTGGACAACGGCAGAGAATCGCAATTGCGAGGGCATTTTTGAAGGATGCTCCCATTCTTCTTCTGGATGAAGCGACCAGCGCCCTCGACAATGAAAGCGAGGCGGTGATTCAGGAGGAGCTCGCCGGGTTGGTTAAAGGGAGAACCACTCTTCTGATTGCCCATCGGCTCTCGACGACCAAGATCGCGAGCCGGGTCATCGAACTCGATCAGGGGAAGATTGTTTCCGAGCGGGCGGAAGCTTAGATGACAGTCAGACTTCGTTCTGATATCCAAGCAATTCGATGTCGTCACGGAAACGTTCGCACGCGAGTTGGTAGGTTTCTTTGTTGTAGAAATCCCGATAGTCCTCCTTGTTTGCGCTTGAGCGATTCTTGTGGGGAACAGGCGGGAGGCCATAGCGTTCGCTGAGGCGTTCCCAGTCACCCTGGAAATTTTCGATTTTACCGAGGTCGTCGATGATGAGTTTTTTGTTCACCGAAATAAACCAGCTTTGTGAGCGGAAGTGGCGTTCGGATTTTTCGTCGGGAGTGTTTGAGACGATTTGGACGAATTCATCGAAGGTGGTTTTGGGTGTGACGCCCCAGGCCTCGAAGGGGAGTCGCCGGCCCTCTCGGGCGGCATCGACAACCTTGTCGGTGTAGCAGGAGTAGAGTCTGCTCAAGGGGTTTCGGACGAAGGAGAAGATGGGCATCTCGGGCCATTTTTTCCGGATCTCTTCGGGACGGCAGAAGCTGGAGTATTCCTTGTCGGAGCCTTCGATGATGTCGGCGGTGATGGCCTCGTAAGACAGTGGGCTGTGATCCTGGGCGGGCTGTCTTTGTAAGAGGTAAAGCGAGAGAGCTTGTCGGATGGATCTTGTGCCGACTTTGTAGTTTTGGATGTATCCGATTCCTTTGTTGCCGGGGCCTCCGGGGACGTGCCAGATGTGTGGTTTGACACGGCGCATTTTGCGCATTTTCCGGGCGTTCTTTAGCCAAGTTTGAAAGCTCATGAAGTTGTGTTGGATTTATGGTTTTTCCAGTTCGTCAAAGAGAGGGTCGAAGAGAGGGCGGAGGATTTTTGATCCTCGGGCGGTTAAGTGGTCTTCGTCGAAGTAAATAGGGATGCCCTCGATGTGAATTCGAGTGCGTCCGTTTTTGAGATCAAAGTAGGGTATGGGGTCGAGGATGGTGACATGTTTCCCGGGGAGCCGGTCAAGGATGTCATTCACGGTGGTGTGGTAGGCTTTTGCTTCTTCCGTGGTGTGGCTCAGGGTGTCGAGATCGCGACCAAGGCGATGGGCGTGGAAGATGAGTTCGACCGGGCTGCGTTTTTGATAGGGGATTTGACGAACGATCCACGTTTTGACGCCCAATTTTTGGAGGGTGTCGACCATCTTGCGGAGATGGCTCTCGAAGACTTCGGTGGGGTGAGTGTCGGAGCCGTCGCGATCCGTGATTGCGACTTTGCCGGAGCCGGGATCGGGAACGCAATATTTGCTCCAGCGGGCAATGAGGACGATTTTCTTGATGTCGTGTTTTTTGACGAAGCCGAAGACGGCATCGTTGAAGCCCGCGACATCGGGTCGGTCAGGGAATCGGTTGGTATCGAGGATGGGCGGGTGGGCGGCCCTGACGGAATAGTGGACATCAACTTTGCGGTCGTTGCAGATTTCCTGCAGGACGGGGAGCATCATCTGGGCGTGACTATCGCCCCAAATGAGGACGGAAAGGGGGCGCTTTTCATCATGCGGAGGAGCGAGTAAGGGAAGTTCTCCGGTTTTGCGAATCTCGCGGGTGTCGTCGAGGATCATCTCTTCATTGGCGACGGCGGCGATGGCTTGAGCTTCTTGGCTGAAGCGATCGGGGATGCCTTCCATTTTGTAAACCACGGTTCCGGCGAGAGCGACGGTGATGGTGGTGACGTAGAAGAGTTTGAAAGCTTGTGTGCGAGTCTTGAGGAGGGTTTTGGATCGGAAGGGCCCTTCGACAAATCGCCAAGATAAGTAGCCCATCAGGAAGGAGGCCACGACGAGGATCCATTTGGTTTCGACCGGAGTTTCCTGGACGGAGAGGTGTTTGCCGAAGACGAGGAGGGGCCAGTGCCAGAGATAGAGGGAGTAGGAGATTTTTCCGATGAAAACGACGGGCGGGAGGCTGAGGAGTTTGCCGGGAGTGGTGAGGGAGTCACGGTTGGCGAGGATCAAGAGTCCGGCACCCAACACCGGAGGGAGGGCGGCGAGGCCGGGGAAGGGAGTGCTCACGGAGTATTGGCTGAAGGAAAAGATGATGAGAGCGAGGCCGGTCCAGCTGAGGAGGTTGAGGATCATCCGGCTTGCGGGAAGTCGGATGGGAACGATGGCGATGATGGAGCCGAGGAGGAGTTCCCAAGTGCGGGCGGGGAGGAGGTAAAAAGTGGCGGCGGGATGGCTGAAGACGCCATAGATGCTCCAAACGAGGGAGAGGGCAAAGAGGAGGACGGTTCCGAGAATCACTTTGGTGGAACCTCGTTTGGATAGGAAGACGAGAAGGAGTGGGAAGAGGAGGTAGAATTGTTCTTCGACTGCGAGTGACCAGGTGTGAAGGAGGAGCTCGAAGTCCGATGGCGCCGCGAAGTAGCCATCCTGTTGCCAGAAGTAGAAGTTCGAGACCATGAAGGTCTGGGAGACGGCGGACTTTCCGAGATCCTCGTATTGATGTGGGAGAAGGATAAAAGCGGCCCCGACGAGGACGCAGAGCGTCATGAAGGCGGCGGCGGGAAGGATTCGGCGAATGCGGCGCTCCCAAAATCCTTTCATTCTGAAGTCACCGCGGACGATGTCTTTGGCGATGATGGTGGTGATGAGGTAGCCGGAGATGACGAAGAAAATATCAACGCCTACAAAGCCTCCGGGGAATCCGAGCGCGGCGTGGAAGAAGATCACCGGAATGACTGCGAGGGCGCGGAGGCCGTCGACATCAGGACGGTAGCGGAAGTTTTCCAGGCGGGAGGTGTCGAAATTCATGATTGATTATTCGCAGAGAGATTCGAGCAGGGCTGGAAGGGAATGACGGAACTTTTTGTCGTTGGAGAGAAACCATTCCCGGGCCTTCTTTCCTTTGGTGAGGGAGTCCCCGGATGAGGCATTTACTACCGATGAGATGATTTGTTCCAACTGGGCTTCGTCGACTTTGAAGTTGGTGCCAAGGTGCCGGGGTTCGCTAGAGGCAACTTCCACAAGGTGTCCTCTTTCTTCGGTAACAAGCTCATTCATGGGCGGCCCGTTGGTCGCAATGACGCTCGCTTCACAGGCCATGGCCTCGACAAGGTAGTGCCCCCAACCTTCGGAGAGCGAAGGGCAGAGGTGGATGCGGTGACTGTTCATGATGTCGTTGAGTTCTTCGTCGGGAACGTAGTCGGTGCGCAACGAGACATTTTCGGGAACGGTCTCCGGAGCGTTGTCTTTGTGTTGCAGGAGGAGAAGTGAGGGCCATTCGGGGTGCTTTCTCCAGAGGGCAAGAATGGCTTCGGTGCCTTTGAGGGTGCTGCGTCCGGCGAGATGGAGGATCGATTTTTCTTCGCGGGTGACGGAAGCGTCATGGAGATCTTTCGAGGTGAAGCCCGAGAAGTGGCAGGAAGAATGATGCTTGGAAAAGATTTCGAGAGCGTGCCGGCTTTTGCAAAGGACATGGTCGATCTTCTTGAGAAGACCGAGGTGTCGCTCGGGAAAACGTTCCTGGTTTGGAATGATGATGTTGGTGCGAGCGTGTCCCAGCCATCGCGGGAAAATTCGCTCCATAAAGATATTGAGGTCGAAGCGGGGTTCCCGGGGAAGCCAGCGGTGCCAAAAGGGGACTTTGCGGCAGTGACTGCGGGTGACGACGTGGCCGGAATTTTCGAGGGTTTCGGCGACAAGGTCGACATCGCGATCCAACCCGACCCCATTGGTTCGAGCGATGAGATTGATCTTCAGAGGAAGTCCCGCCACGGCAGGGGCAGAGTGACGATGAGAGGTGAGCTTGGCAATCGGAACTTCGGGAGGAGTCCGACGAAATGCCTTGCTTCCTGTTGGTCATGGCTTTGTACTTGGGAGTGCTCGCTTCGTCGTCAGATTGGCTCCGGGACCGGGAAGTCGTTCATCAGAATGATTCGAACGGAGGGCTTCTGGTGAAGATGGGTGATGGGGAGGTGGCGAAGGTTTTTCCAGATAAGGGATACCTCGTGGGTGTGTCGCGCATCCTTCTGAAGAGGACGAAGGCGCATAAACAGTATTCCTCGATGCGGGAGTTGGAGCGGGTGGGGGTAGTGACGCCGAAGCCGCTGCGGGTGATTTCGTTTAAGCCGGGAGACGGGGCATACGAGGGGGCTTTGGTTTACGAATATGTGGAAGGGGTTGAGGAAGCCCGTGATGCCTTGAAGGGGGAGCTGCGGGGGAAGGTTTTGGCGGAATTAGCGAAGGATTTGATCAAAATGGCCAAGGGTGGAGTTCTCTTTGTGGACTTCCACCTTGGAAACATTCTGGTGAACCCAAAAGGGGAACTTTGTTGGATCGATGTTGAGGTCAGATTGGGGCAGGGCCTGGTGAAGTCGCAGTTTTGGTCTCGGGTGGAGCGGATGCACCGGAAATGCGATCCGGGAGTTTTAAGCAACGAGGAATGGCATGAACTTTGTGAAATTCTGTCTGCGGCCTTACCCGGATTTAAGGGCGAGCCATCTTTGCGAGCATGATTTCAGCGGTTCGGTAGCGGGATTCGTCGGCAGCCCAGTTGGCGGCGGCGTTTCGATATCGTGCTTGGTTTTGGAGGATTTTCTCGAGTGCCCCGGAGACTTCGAGGGCTGTCGGATTTGCAGAAAGGACAATGCTGCCGGCCTCTTCGACATATGGAGCATAGCCACAGCTCTCCGTGCAGATGACCGGAAGATGATGGACCAATGCTTCGGTTAGGACCATCCCTGCGGTCTCGTGTTTTGAGGGATGGAGGAGGACGTTGGCTCCTTTCATCAATCGGGGGATGTCATCGCGAGCACCTGCGAAGTGGACTTGAGGATCGTCTTGAAAAGATGAAGGGTCGTCGTCTCCGCAGACGATGAGATGGGTGTCCTTGTCCCTGATGGCCTCGATGGCGAGGCCGAGACGTTTGTGGGAAAAGTTGGAACCTACAAAGAGTGCGACGGGAGAGCCGGGGGGGATTTTGAACTCGCTACGGAGGTCTGTTTTGGTGACGTCCTCCGGCCTTTGAAGCCACGGGGGCAGGACGGTATAGCGGTGGTCGCTTAGACCGTAGGCTTCAATGAATTCGGTGGGACCGGAAGGGGAAAGGAAGAAGATGTGAGTGTTTGAAGCAGGGCCGAAAATGGAGGATTCAATTTGTAAGAGAGTGCGGTAGCGCGTGAGAAAGCGAGCGAGTGCCGGCTTGGTTCGTTGAAATTTGGAAAGGAAGCAGGGGTCGCCACAGAAGTGAAAGGGCGAACCGGGGACGCGGCTGAAAGCGATGGTTTGATCAAACTGGTTGAGTTCCCGGCAATCGTTGGCAAAGCGTGCGAGCTTCGTGTGATTGGTGGATCCTCCCGAATTGAGGCGGAGAAGGGCGAGGTCTTTGGGTGGATTCTCCGCAGTAGAGACGACGAGGGTGGCATCGTTCGCAGCGCGGACCAGTCGGGCGGCATCACGTTGCAGGCCGCCGTAAGGGAAGTAGTGTTGAAGAAGGACGCCGAGCTTCATGGGAGTGACTGGAGCGCTTCATAGGTTTGTTTAAGATCGGGAAGCCCTGCTTCCCTCATCGCGGCGAGGTCATCGAGGTAAGAGAGGGGTCTTGAAAGGTTGCGGATTCGTTCCTTGTTGTTGAGCGGGCGACGATGAAGTTTGAGGCTGGTGAAGTCGATTAATCCGAATTTTCCGGGTTTGATTTGGATGAGATTCCCCAGGTGACCGCCTTTGAAATCGACCCCGTGATCGTGGAGGGACTTGTAAAAGAGGGCGAGTGCGGGGATGTCAATTAAGGACGGTTCGCGATGAAGGATGGAGCGGACGCTTTCTCCGGGGAGGGCGCGGTAGTGGACGATCCTGACCTGGGTTTCGGCCAGGCGGCTGTGGGTGAGAAGTTCCGGCACGGAGAATCCGAGAGATTTGAGAGCGAGGGCGTGTTTGACGAAGCGGGATGAGTAGGGGCTCCAGCGGCCTGATGAAAAGAGTCCGGGTTTCTTTGCCCAAATCTTCACCACGGTATCCTCGGGGAGGAGAATGACGGAGGGATAGCCGTATTTGGGCTCGAGTTGGCGTCCGGCCTCCAACCATTCCTGGAAGGAGTCGTTGGATATGGTGGTGAAGGGAATCACGACAGTTTTGATATCCTGTCAGTCACTCTTTGGGAAGTTCCTTCCCTTCCATGAGACGCCACCATGAAAGCCCGTGAAGCAAATTGTACCGCCGTTGGTTGCTTTCAAGAGCGGCAGGTTTGATGTTGAGAGAGTTTCCCAAAAGGTCCTGAATTCCTTCGTCACGCAAAGTTGGTGCGATGTAGTCCGGGCCGAGAATCCAGAGTCTGGAGACAGCGGTTTCGGGTGGATTTGGACCGAGGAGATTTTGGCCAAGTGCGTGGTAGGGGTGCCCTTTGGGGGCAGCAAGCTCGATGAGAGTGGCACCGAGATCATAGTGACTGCCTCCTACTTTGGAGAGGTTGGGAAAGCTGCGGCCCTTCTGAAAAAGGATCAGAGGAACGATGGCTTGTTCAAGAAAAGTGGGACGGGGTGAGGGAAAGGCTCTTCCCCAGTGATCGGCGGTGAGGGCAAAGAAGGTATCGGGGTGTTTTTTTGAAAACGAATCGACGAATTCTCCAATACAGAGGTCCGAGTAGGAGTGATGGCCGAGCATTCCGAGGGACGCGTTACCATCGTCAAAAAGTTCGTAGCCGGGAGGTGGTGCCGGGATTTCGCATCCCGTTTCTTTTAGATCGATGCTGTAAGGGCGGTGATTTGAGGCTGTCATGACCACACTGAATGTGGTGCTAGCGGAGTCGAGCGTGGAGGTGATGTGACGGTAGAGGTCACGGTCGGTTACGCCCCATTCGTTCGATCCGGGGCTCTTTGTCATATCAACTCCCATGTGGGTGTGTTCGAAGCCCTGCTCATGCGCAAAGTCCTGAATGCGTTGCCAGCTGCCGAGTCCGGCGTAAAAAAAATGTGTTTCGTATCCCAGATCTGACATCTGGGGCGCGATCGCGGTTGAGTAGGGTTCGATATCCGGATGGGATCGCTCGTTCGTCACGACTCCGGCATCGGCCATCCCGGAAATGATGCTCGCCAGAGAGGTCATGGTGCTACGGGATCCGGGGAGGAATCTGGGGATGGATCCTCCTTCCCTGGCAAGGCGGGTCATGTTTTCGGAGATTTGCCAATCTGCGTGTTGGGGGAGCATGGTCCATCCATCATAGCTCTCAAGCAGGACCAGGATGATGTGTTTGGGCTTGTCTCCGGTTGGCCCACTTGCCACGCGGAGGAACGCATCGTCGACTGAATCGAGGTGAGTCTGACCTGAGAATTCGTGAAAAGCTTCCCTGACTTCGTTGTGATCGAGGTAGTTTTCGAGTCCGTCGCTGTCCAGGAGGTCAAGGTGCGCCTTGATGGCGTAGTTGAGAGCGGAGAAGGGATTTGCGACGCAGCGGTTTAGAATGGGGTCGATGGTGCAGGCGGAATCCTTTCTTTGCATGGGCCTGCTACCCCAGGAGCCTCTTGCTCCGATGACGATCATTGAAATGAGGCAAATGGTGTAGATCGTCTTGGTAAGCCAGGTGTTTGCACGGGGAAACGGAGGGAAGGGGTAGGTTCTCCGTAGCCATTTTTTTAAGAGCCAGAGAAATGAGGCAAGGATCAGCAGAAGGACTAATATCCCTCGTGCAACAGGGTAGGTTTTCCAAATGGTTTGAACAACAGCCCCGAAGTCATCGTGAATGACCCCAAGGACATGGGGATCGAATTGATTATGATACTCCCGAAAGTATCCCAGGGTGATCACCGAGAGGAGTAACCAGGTGATGGTGAAGAACCATCCCATGGCGACGAGAGATCGGCGAAAGCCGTTTGGAAAGCCGCGGTCTCCACCAAACCACAGACCAAGAGCTGCGATGAGAATTGAGGGGAAAGCAATGATCGTTGCGATAGTGAGATCAAAGCGGATGCCTGTTAAAAATGCCTTCATGTATTCCAGTCCGGAGGTCACCGGGTTCATTGCCTGATGGTTGAGGCTAATGAGGGTGAGGCGGGTAAGGCTGAGGAGCAGCAAGACCCAAAGGGCTAGTCTGGAAATTGCAGAGAGGCGGCTTGCAAAGCTGGGCCAAGGGTCACTCTGTTTGGGCATCGGGATGGAATTGTCAGAGGTTCCATTCCTTTTGCCAAGATGATTTCGAGGCTTGCTTGAAGTGGGTCCTGGCCCAAGCTTGAGAGATCACCGGATCATCGCCATGCATCTTCGTAAACTACTGAATCAAACACTCCGTCGTTTCGGATACGAGTTGGGAAAGATTGATCGCTTTCGCGAAGTGATTCAGGCGGAATATGAGAGACGCGGTGAATTTTCGTTTGTCCAGATTGGCGCAAATGACGGGGTGAGTTTTGATTCACTTTACGAGTTTGTTTGCAATCGAAAGTCACGGGGTTTGGTCGTGGAGCCCTTGCCGCGGTTCTTTGAATCCCTCCAAAAAAACTACGAGGGTTATCCTGCCATCAAGCCGGTGCAGTGTGCCATTCATCCGAGTGAGACTTCGGCGCTGATCTACTCTGTCGACCCGGAACGGGAATCTGAGGTTCCGGAGTTTGCCCGGGGAATTGGTTCCTTTTTGCCGGATCATTTCAAGAAGACCGGAGTGCCGGAAGATTTGATTGTGACGGAGGAGGTTCCATGCCGGCCCTTGATGGAGTTGGTTGAAGAAGAGGGAATGCTTGATGCTTCGCTCATTCAGATCGATGTTGAGGGATTCGATTTTGAAGTGCTGAAGATGATTGATTTTGAGAGGTTTTCTCCGGCTGTTATTAAGTATGAACATGAGGGGCTGGATGGAAAGGATCAGGCTGCCGCACGAAAGTTGCTTGAAAACCAGGACTATCAGATTCAGGTGATCAAAACCGATACCGTCGGGATTCTGGAGAAGGCGTGATGTTTGAATTGAGTGAGCCGATGCAAGACTACTTCGGGGGAGACTTCGATGCGGTGATGTCGGTGGACGGGGAGATTCATCGGGCCAAAGAAGGTCGACGGACGGTCTCATTTACGTATGGGGGACGGGAGTATTTTGCGAAGGTCCACGGAGGAATTGGATGGGGAGAGGTCTGCAAAAATCTCACTCAGTTCAAGGTGCCGGTGGTTGATGCTTCGAACGAATGGCTGGCTGCAGAAAGGCTGACCGGGGTTGGCGTCGAGACGGTGACGATTGTGGGGAAAGGATCGCGAGGTTGGAATCCTGCGACGCGGGATTCTTTCGTCATCATGGATGGTCTGGCAGAGCGGGATGTGGTGGAGTTTTTGCTGAAGAGAGGAGTATCCAAATCATTATGGAAGATGATTACCCGCAAGGTGGCTGATACCGCGCGGCGGATGCATGAGGCTGGGATCAATCACCGCGATTTTTACCTCTGCCATTTCCATGCTCCGGAGCGGGATTGGTCGGAGTGGAAGGGAGAAGATGATTTCGTGTTGCCGGTGATGGACCTCCATCGGGCCCAGCTGCGCAATAAAGTGCCGAGACGTTGGCTGGTCAAAGATCTTGGTGCCCTTTTCTATTCGGCGCTGGATTGCGGGGTGACGCGGCGTGAAGTTTTTCTGTTTCTACGGGAGTACCTTGGAGCGGATTGGAAGAGGAAATTTCGTAATAACGAGTCATTTTGGAAATCGGTCGTTTCCAGAGGTGAGAGCTTTTACCGCAAGCATCGCGGAGAGAATCCAAAGCTTCCCTGGTAAGGAAGCAGGCTATCCGAAGATGGTCTGGAAAATTTTCAGGGCATTCGGGGTATCCTGCCAGTTTTTTTGGAAGCGGGCCTCGTCCTTTTGACGAGCTTTGAGATAGGAAGCCTTGGAGCGGTGAATCATACTGGCGTCAATGTCGATAAAGTGGGGGCGGGCGTGCTCATCAACGAGAATGTTGGTCGCTTTGAGGTCCCCATGTGTGATTCGGTTTCGGGACATTGATTGAAAGACTTCCTTCAAGAAGGGTGCGACTTTTTCAGGGGTCGAATATTCGTTGAGCGGGGTTCCCTTTTGAAATGGCATGATGAGCAGGGCACGACCAGGAATCCCCCAATGGCATTCTTCGAAGAACGCCAATGGGCGAACGATCGGGAGACCCAGATCGGCCATGATCTGACCGTTTTGCCAGCTTTGTCTTGCCCGCGATCTGGAGAGGGCATAGCGAACACGTCGATGAAAGCCGAGCGACTTGTATTGTTTGAAGACAAAGGAAGTTTTTCCGATTTCAACCCGGCTGACAACCGAGCGTGATCCGGGTTTCAGGAGCGAACCCGGGACGTCCCAATTGATCGTGGAGAGCAGATCTTCCGGGGCGCTGTTGAGGGCGAGCCCTGAAAGCCCTGCCGCGGTTGTGATCTTTCGGATTTTCGTCATGTGAGCTGAGTGATCGCCGACTCCGGGAGTTTGGGGGGGAGATGATGGATCCGGGTGAGGTATTGGAGGAATGGCAACCTTTTCAGATGGAGATGACCTGGGTTTTCCGTGAGAGTTTTCTGAGTCTCGACTGGTGTCTTGCCGGACAAACGAAAATGTCGGGTGCGAAAGGCCCCTTTTCTTCAAGTTTTGAGAGAGCTTCGGTCAAATCCTTGTCGTTGAGGGTAAAGTCAAGTTCCGCACTTTCTTCGGAAAGCAAGTCGGCCGGAAAATCAAGGGGAGAGGGCCGGGAGGTCAAATTCACCAATCTTAAAGGGCGTGAGGCATCATGATTGGGACCATACTTTTCGAGAAATCTTAGCGGTTCTTTACCTTGGATACGCCAGCGGTCTTCAAGCCAGAAAACGTCTTCCGGAGAACTCCGCCACGCTTTCTCAAGATTTTCTGCGCAGGCCTGGGCCGTCATGGTTTCGAGGTGGTTAAAATGGACCTCCCAACGGCAGGTTCCGACGGTGCGACAGTGCAATCCGATTAATTGCCCTTTTCCGCGTTTTGCGATGAGGTGGGGCAGGGGAGAACAGGTGGTCGGTCGCCCGAAAAAGACACTGGAGGCACCCCGGCTCCCGACCCTTTGATCTGCGAGAATTCCCAGAGCGCCGCCTTCCCGGACGAAGCTCGTCAGTTTGTGAGCCGAGGCCTGTTTGGGAAATAGCTTTAAGCCCCTTCTCTTTCGGCGTCTTTCCACCACGGCATTGATCAAGGAGTTGTTCAGCGGGCGATAATGGGTCCCGACGGTGATCTTGCTTGGGGTGAGGAAGAGAGCTTGAGCCAGTAATTCCCAGTTTCCCATATGAGGTGAAACTAAAACGATGCCGCCTTTTTTTGTCTCCCTCGAGAGAGCATCCAGCCCGATAAAATCGACATGCCTGAGGATTTCCTCGTCTTTCAGGAACGGAATTTTCATCGAAGTCAGGAAATTTGCTCCAATTCGTTCGAAAGCAAGACTGGCAAGATCCGCGATTTCCTCGCGCGATTTTTCGTCCCCAAACGCGAAGGTCAGATTTCGAATGACCTGACGACGGCGTGATTTTAAAAATCGGTGGGAAATTCGCCCCACAAGTTCGCCCGCTTTGAATGTCGTCTCAAGAGACATCATCCGAAGCGCCCGTTCAAATCCCCGGTATACGAAATATTCGAACCAATGTCTGATCGTTGGAGATTTGCTGCGACTCATCGTGTGCGCCCTGCGCGGTCGGGTGGTAGCAGTGAAAAAAGTGAATGTTAAGTGTCAAAGTATGGTCGTTTTATACGTAGTGTCCCCTTGATGCGTTATCTAGTCCCTTTTCTAGCCCTTGTTTCCCTGCTGCCAGCGGCCGAAAAACCGAATATTCTCTTCATCTTTGCGGATGATATGACTTACGAGGCCATTGGATCGCTTGGGATCACCGGGGTGAAGACGCCCAATCTCGACAAGCTCTTTGCTTCCGGAACCCAGTTTACGCATGCCTACAACTCCGGTGGCTGGAACGGAGCAATTTGTGTGGCCAGCCGGAACATGATGATGACCGGTCGCTACCTTTGGCATGCCCAGCGGGAAGAGAAAAAAATGGGAGAGCGCCGCCTCTGGCCCCAGCTCATGAGTGATGCCGGTTACACCACCTACATGACCGGGAAATGGCACGTTAAAATGAAGGCCGGGCAACTTTTTGACCATGTTGGTGACGTTCGTCCGGGAATGCCGAATCAGGTTAAAAAAGGATATAACCGGCCTCTCGAAGGAAAGGAGGATCCCTGGGATCCCACGGATAAGTCCAACAATGGTTTCTGGAAAGGCGGCAAACATTGGTCTGAAGTCGAGGCTGACACCGCAATCAAGTTCCTCGATATGGCGAAGAAGGACACCAAGCCCTTTTTCTTCTACCTCGCCTTCAACGCTCCCCACGATCCACGTCAATCTCCCCAGGAGTATCTCGACCTGTATCCGGTCGGAAAAATCAAGACCCCCGAGAACTTCCTCGCCGCCTATCCGCACCGCAAGGTCATGAAGGCGCCCCATTCCCTTCGCGACGAAAACCTTGCCCCCATGCCCCGCACCGAGCATTCGGTGAAAGTGGCTCGTCGCGAGTATTTTGCGCTCATCACCCACATGGATGCTCAAATTGGCCGTGTTCTTGAAACTCTCGAGAAAAACGGTCAGCGCGAAAACACCTACATTGTCTTTACGGCGGATCACGGTCTCGGCTGCGGTCGCCACGGCCTTCTTGGGAAGCAGAACATGTATGACCACAGTGTGCGCGTTCCCTACGTCGTCGTTGGACCTGAGATTGAAGCGGGTGAAACAATTTCCAGCCCCATTTATATCCAGGACAGCGTTCCGACGGCACTTCAGGTTGCCGGAGCCGAGGTTCCGGATCACATTCACTACCACAGCTATATCCCGGTGTTGCGAGGTGAGTCAAATGGCCGTCAGCATATTTACAATGCCTACCTGAAGGACGCCCAGCGTGCCCTGACCAAGGACGGCCACAAACTCATCCTTTATCCCGGTGGCAAAGTGGCCCGCCTTTATCATCTCGATAAGGATCCTTTCGAGAAAAATGACCTCCTTGAAAAAGGAGAGGGCAAGGGCATTGCCCGCAAGCTCTTCAAGGTACTCAAATCCGAGGCCAAGATTCACGGCGACGAGCATATCTTCGGAGACTACCCGGCCCTCAATTAGGGGTCGACCAAGTGTGACACTCTGTCATTGGAGGCTCTTCTTGAGTGCGACGTTTTGACACGTATGACGCTTTCTGTCCCTGTGAGTTTCCCTTTGTTGCAACGATTCCCCTCATTGGCACGCCGCGTGCCATAGAGATTGCAAAACCGGTCAGGTGAAACGCCCGACCTTCAGCAACCTCCAAACTTAGAAAGAAACAATATCATGGGTAAAATTCTCGGAATCGATCTCGGAACCACCAATTCCTGCATGTCTGTCATGGAAGGTGGGGAAGCAACCGTCCTCGAAAACTCGGAAGGCGCACGCACCACTCCTTCGGTGGTCGCTTTTGCCAAAAACGGGGAACGTCTCGTCGGGCAAGCCGCCAAGCGCCAGGCCGTCACCAACGCCAAAAACACCGTCTTCTCGGCCAAGCGTCTCATCGGTCGCAAATTTGACGAACTCACCGCAGAGGACAAGCGTGTCCCCTACAACCTTGTGAAAGCTGATAACGGCGACGCTCACATCGAGGTCGAAGTGGAGGGCGAAAAGAAGGTCTTTTCTCCCCAGGAAATTGCCGCTATCATCCTCAGTAAACTCAAATCCGACGCCGAAGCCAAGCTCGGGGAGACCATCACCGAAGCCGTGATTACGGTTCCTGCTTACTTTAACGACTCCCAGCGTAATGCCACCAAGGCTGCCGGTGAGATCGCGGGCCTCAAGGTGCGCCGCATCATTAACGAGCCCACTGCGGCCTCGCTTGCCTACGGCCTCGATTCCAAAAGCGACCAACAGGTTGCCATCTACGACCTCGGTGGAGGAACCTTCGACATCTCGGTTCTTGAAATCTCCGACGGTGTCTTCGAGGTTCTTGCGACCGACGGTGACACCCAGCTCGGTGGTGACGACTGGGACAATGCTCTCATCGATCACATCGTTGCCGAGTTCAAATCTACCGAGGGGATTGACCTGACCGGTCAACCGGATGCTCTCCAGCGCATCAAGGAAGAAGCTGAAAAGGCCAAGATCGCGCTCTCTTCGTCGCAAAACTACGACCTCAATCTTCCCTTCATCACTGCTGATGCCACCGGGCCCAAGCACATTCAACTGAGCCTCAGCCGTAATAAGCTGGAGCAGCTCACCGATCATCTCTTTGAGCGCACCAAGAAGCCTGTCACCGATTGCCTGAAGGAAGCCGGTGTCAGCGCAGGTGAGCTTGACGAACTCGTTCTCGTGGGTGGCATGACCCGCATGCCGAAGGTGGTCGAGACCGCCAAGGAACTCGCCAGCAAGACTCCTCACCAGGGGGTGAACCCCGATGAGGTGGTTGCCATTGGTGCTGCCATTCAGGGCGGGGTGCTTCAGGGTGACGTCAAAGACGTCCTCCTTCTCGACGTGACTCCTCTCACTCTCTCCATCGAGACCGAGGGAAGCCGCGCCACCGCGATGATCGAGCGCAACACCACGGTTCCGGTCAAGAAGTCCCAGGTTTTCTCCACTGCGGCCGACAACCAGCCTGCCGTAGACATCCGGATTTGCCAGGGTGAACGTCCGCTTTTCGCCGACAACAAGCTCCTTGGAAACTTTCAGCTCTCAGGCATTGCGCCCGCACCCCGGGGAATGGCTCAGGTTGAAGTGACTTTCGACATCGACGCCAACGGAATCCTTCATGTCTCCGCTGCCGATAAGAAATCCGGCAAGGAGCAGAAGATCTCCATCGAAGGCTCCAGTGGTCTTTCCGAGGAGGAGATCGAAAAAGCGAAGCGCGAAGCCGAAGCCCACGCCGAGGAAGATAAGAAGCGCGCCGAAGCCGTCGATACCAAGAACAAGGCCGAGAGCACGGTCTATCAGGTTGAGAAACAAATAGGGGAACTTCCCGAGGAGACTCCTTCCGACCTCAAGGAAATGCTCACCGGAAAACTGGACGCCGTCAAAGGTGCCCTTAAGGCCGACGACCTCGATCTCATTAAATCCACGACCGAAGATCTTGAGAAATCCCTCGGTGAACTCGCGCAGGCGGCCCAAGCCGCCGGAGCCCAGATGCCCGATATGGGCGGAGCCCCGGATGTCGAGCCCGCGGACGATGAATCCGGCGAGCCGCGTCAGGCAAAAGGTAAGGTCGTCGACGCTGAAGTCGTCGATGCCGAAACTCCCGACAAGTAATCATCGATAAAAGAAAAATTCCAGCGCGCCTCTCTGTATCAGGGAGGCGCGCAAAACAACCAAACAACCAAACAACCAACACTAATAAAAAAATGGCTAGTATCAAACCACTCGGAAACCGCGTCCTCGTGAAGCGTCTCGAAGCAGAAGCTGTCAGCGCTGGCGGCATCGTCCTCCCCGACTCCGCTCAGGAAAAACCACAGGAAGCCGAAGTCACCGAACTCGGCACCGGCGGCACTGACGAGAACGGCAAGGAAATTGTCTTCGACGTCAAAATCGGCGACAAGGTTCTCATCTCCAAATACGGCGGCACTGATGTCAAAGTCAATGGCGAAGACCTCCTCATCCTCTCCCAGTCTGACATCCTCGGTGTCCTCACCGACTAAGTTTCGGACGACTGGAACTTCAAACTTTAAACAGAACACTTCAAACTTAAGAAAACATGGCTAAACAACTCCAATTCGACGAAGCAGCACGTCAGGCCCTCCTCCGGGGTGTCGAAAAGCTCGCCCGTGCCGTTAAGGCAACTCTGGGACCGTCCGGTCGCAATGTCATCCTCGACAAAAAATTCGGTTCCCCAACCGTGACCAAAGACGGTGTCTCGGTCGCCAAGGAAATCGAACTCGACTGCCCCTACGAGAATATGGGCGCCCAGCTCATCAAGGAAGTTTCTTCCAAGACCTCCGACATCGCTGGTGACGGAACGACGACAGCAACCGTACTTGCCGAAGCCATCTACAAAGAAGGTCTTCGCAACGTGACTGCTGGTGCCAATCCCATCAGCCTTCAGCGTGGTATCCTCGAAGCTTCCAAAGCGATCGTGGCCAAGCTCGCCGAGATCTCCAAAGAGGTCTCCGAGTCCAAGGAAATCGCCCAGGTTGCCACTGTCTCCGCCAACTGGGACGAGGAAATCGGTGGCATTATCGCCGAGTCCATGGACAAGGTCGGCAAGGACGGCACCATCACCGTTGAGGAAGCCAAAGGCATCGAAACCACTCTCGACGTTGTTGAGGGCATGCAGTTCGACAAAGGCTACCTTTCTCCTTACTTCGTGACCGATCCGGACACCATGGATTGCAACCTTGAAGGTGCTTACGTTCTCATCAACGAGAAGAAGATCTCGAACCTGAAGGACCTCCTTCCCGTGCTCGAGAAGATTGCCAAGACCGGCAAGCCTCTCCTCATCATTGCTGAAGATGTCGAAGGCGAAGCACTCGCTGCTCTCGTCGTCAACAAGCTCCGCGGAACCCTCAATATCGCCGCGGTGAAAGCTCCCGGCTTTGGTGATCGTCGCAAGGCCATGCTCGAGGACATCGCTGTCCTCACCGGCGGCCGCTGCATCACCGAGGACCTCGGCATCAAGCTTGAGAACATCGAGCTCGAAGACCTCGGCGAAGCCAAGCGCATCACCATCAGCAAGGAAGAGACTGTCATCGTCGAAGGTGGTGGTGGTTCCGAAGCCATCTCCGGCCGCGTCAACCAGATCCGCAAGCAGATCGCTGACACCACTTCCGACTACGATCGTGAGAAGCTCCAGGAGCGTCTTGCCAAGCTCGCCGGCGGTGTTGCTGTCATCAACGTCGGTGCTGCCACCGAGTCCGAGATGAAAGAGAAGAAGGCCCGCGTTGAAGACGCCCTTCACGCCACCCGCGCTGCGGTCGAAGAAGGCATCGTTGCAGGAGGCGGCACCGCACTCATCCGTGCCACCGCGCTCATCGGTGACCTTGGTCTCAAGGGAGACGAAGCCACGGGTGCAAGCATCATCATTTCCGCGATCGAATCGCCCCTCCGTCAGCTTGCGGCCAACGCAGGCATCGAAGGTGCTCTGATCGTTGAGAAGGTGAAGAATGCCAAAGGCAATGAAGGCTACAACGTCGCCACCGGCGAGTATGTTGACCTCATCGAAGCTGGTGTTGTGGACCCGACCAAGGTGACTCGTTCTGCTCTTCAGAACGCGGCCTCGATCGCCGGCCTCATGCTCACCACCGAGTGTCTCATCACCGACCTCCCCGAGCCGGAAGCAGCCGGCGGCGGTGACCACGGTCACGACCACGGCGGCATGGGCGGCATGATGTAAGTCATTGCTCCTCGCAAAAAATTCAAAAGCCGGACGGGAAACCGTCCGGCTTTTTTGCGGGTGAATAGTGCAGAAGACTGCCGTTGATCGCAGGGATGAATCTGATTCTGTCTGACAGGCTTGTTTTTAGATTGTTAGAGCGAAGTTGGTTTGCCAAAGTGCTTTCCTAGACCATGAAACACACGCTCACATCCGCTTTCTACTTCTGTGCAATCCTCTCGTCTCCGGCGGCCATTATTTGGACCGGTGCGACCAATAATGATCCGTTTGAGGATGCGAACTGGGATTTTTCCGGCTCGGCTGTCGCGGCAGTTGATTCCAATGTGAGCATTGCTGATGATGTCACCATTACCGGTGGGAACCTTGTCATGCCCAATCTCGCGGGGCAGGTTCGGCTGCAACTTGGCAATGGCTTCACGATGACGCTCGACAATTCAACGATTGGCTTGGTTGGCGGGGGGAACGACGGAGCGGGCGGAGAGCCCGCAGGTACCGGAGTGAATATCAATCTTCTCAATGGCAGTGAGCTGAATACCTTCTTTATTGTCAATGGCGTCGCGTTGGACATCGATGCGACCAGTTCGGCAACCTTCGGAGGAGGAGGAAATCCGGTGAACCTTTCGACCGTCAATTTGACCTCCGGATCTGTTCTCGCCTTTTCGGCAGAGACCCCGGCGCAATTTACAACCGAGCATCTCAGCAAGGTGACCGTGAATGGAGCTCCAGCTGTTGATGGCGTGAATATTGTGATCGAAGCCTTCAATGGAGCCTCCGGTTCAAGAATCACCGTGATTCCCGAGCCCTCTTCCTCTCTTCTGATCGTGCTGGGCGGGCTTGCTTTCACCGCCCGACGCCGTCAGTAATTCCCTATTTCAAAACTCTCTCGAAGAGGTGGCCTCTTGATGGGAGCCACCTCTTTTTTGACCCGTCCCTCGATGAAGTTACTGAACGCCATTTATTTTAGCCTTGCTGCGGGTGTTTTGCCGGGAGGGATGTCTGCTCATGGCGCGGATGTCATGATCAGTGAATTCCTCGCTTCCAATGTATCGGGAATTACCGATGAAGACGGGGATCATTCCGATTGGATTGAGTTGAAGAATGTCGGTGCTGCACCGGAGGATCTGACAGGGTGGTCTTTGACAGATCATCGCCTCGAACCGATAAGATGGGTGATTCCCTCCGTGACTCTTGCTGCGGGGGAAGAGCTTCTGATCTTTGCTTCGGGAAAGGATCGAGCGGTTCCAGGCCAGGAGCTTCATACCGATTTTAAATTGAGTGCTTCCGGTGAATACCTGGGACTCATTGGCCCTGATGGTGTCACCGTGGAGGCGGAATTTGCGCCGACCTTTCCGGTCCAGTATCCCGATGTTTCCTATGGCGTTGGAACACCGGGAGGGACTACGGTCCCGTTGGTCGGGCCGGAAGCACCATTGCGTTATCGGGTTCCGTCGGATGATTCGGAAGACGCCGGTGGCGCCAATTCTTTTCATGAACGCGCTTTTGATGACAGTGGATGGAATGCCGCCGGACTGGGAATCGGCTATGCCACCACTCCAAACAGCGATCCTTACGACGACTTTATCGGAGCCGGGGGAGACATTCAAAGTGAACTCTATCAGCAAAATACCTCGGTCTATCTTCGGATTCCCTTCACGGTGGATGATCCTGCCGCCGTCACCGCACTATTCTTCAGCGCCCGTTACGATGATGGCTTCGCGATTCACATCAATGGGAGTCCCATCCTGACTTCGGTGACAGCCCCAACGGATGGGATCTGGGATTTTGAGGCCCGGGCGAGCGGGAACCATAGCGATCGCCTCGCGATTGCCCTGGAGCCTTTTGCGATCAATTTGGCTCAAGTGAACCTGGTTGCCGGAACCAATGTGCTTGCGGTTCATGGCTTGAACAACACACCCACGAGCTCGGATTTTCTTTTCGACTGCGAACTCTCGGCCCAGGTGAGCGCTTCGGGCAGTGCCCGGATCATCTACATGCCGAATCCCACTCCCGGCGCTCCGAATGGGAGTGGCGTGGCCGACCTTGGCCCGGTCATTCGTGCGGTGACCGAGAATCCTCTGCGACCGGATGTTTCCACGCAATCGGTGCTGACAATCACGGCAAGCGTGGTGGAAACAGCCGAGCCAGTGGATCGCGTTGATTTGTATTATCGTCAGGAGTTTGGGGCGGAGAGTTCTCTTGAGATGAGAGACGACGGAATTGCTCCCGATGAAATGGCTGGTGATCAAATCCATACTGCCAATTTGCCGTTGGCGGGATTGCAGCCGGGTGGGATGGTTCGCTGGCGTGTCGAATCGCGTGATATGAACGGTTTGGTTTCCCGGGATCCTCTCTTTTTCGATCCTCTTAATTCACCGGAGTATTACGGGACCGCAGCCATTGATCCCTCCGCCGACTCGGATCTTCCGCTCCTCGAGTGGTTTATTGAAAATCCCTCGGCCGCCAATTCGAGAGCCGGGACGCGGGTGGCGGTTCTTCATCTCGGGAAATTTTACGATAATGTCTTTTGCCGGATTCGTGGTGGGTCATCGGCGGGACTGGCGAAAAAGAGTTACAAATTTGACTTCAATACAGGGCATCATTTTCGGGTCGATGGGAATTTCGCGGGAGTGAGAGCCGAGGAGTTCAATCTGAATACCACGTGGACGGACAAGGCCTATGTTCGGCAGCCCCTGAGCTATCAACTTTACGACCTCGCGGGGTCGCCTGGTTCCGAGTGTTTCCTGATGAGGGTGAATCAGAATGGCAACTTTTTCAGTGTGGCGGCCTACACCGAGCAGGTCGACAAGAGGCTGCTTCGTCGTGAAAAGGGAATCGATGACGATGGTGCTCTTTATAAAATGTTCAATGCGGGAACGAGCGGAACTTCAGGGGTTGAAAAAAAGAACCGTCACTCTGAATCGAATGCCGATCTCTCCGCCTTCCTGAGCGGCATGATGTCCAGTGACACCCCCCTGGAGAACTTCATCTTCGACAATGTCGATCTCCCGCGTCAGCTCAATTATCTTGCCGCGACCGTGCTGACTCAAAACGGCGACAACATGAGTAAGAACTATTACCTCTACCGGGATAGCGAGGGGAGTGGCGAGTGGACCCAGATGCCCTGGGATACCGACCTGACTTTTGGAAGTCATTACATGACCAATGACTCGATTTCACATGATGGAATTTGGGCCGTTGCCGACTATGTTCTGGGAGGGCGCAATGCCAACACGCCCATTTCACCGAGTCATCCGTTTGTCGGGATCCAGGAACTGCCGGCCAACCGGAGCTACAACCGGATCATCGACAAGCTTCTTGAGAACGGGCGTTTCAAGAACATGTTCCGACGTCGTTTGCAGACCTTGATCGATGAAGTTTTGCTTGGAACGGAAATTAATGACCGCATTGATCTGATGGAGACCGCGTTGGGGAATGATGCGGTGCTGGATAAGAACAAATGGGGACAGTTCGGGCAGCAGCAGACCTTGGCGCAGGCAATCGCGGTTCTCGAAAATGATTACCTCACCCCCCGCCGGAATCATCTTTCCGTCACTCATCTTGCTGCAAATGTGGAATCGTATCCGACGCCCCAAACTTCTTCGGCTCTCCTGCCCGGACCCCGGTCGACAGCCCCATCGATTACGATCGCGGCGGTGGAGGCTCGTCCGGTTTCGGGAAACCAGGACGAGGAATACCTTGAGCTTCAGAATTCCGGGAGTGAGGCCGTGGATCTTACCGGGTGGTCAATTTCGGGAGGTGTCGAATTGGAGCTTCTTCCCGGCACCATTATCGAGGCAAACGGCAGTTTGTATCTCAGTCCTGATGTGGCCGTTTTTCGGGCCCGTGGAACGAGTCCAAAAGGCGGGGAAGGGCTGAATGTCGAAGGCAATTATAACGGCCAGCTCTCGGCACGAGGGGAACGTGTGTCATTGCTCTCTGCCGATGGCCTGTTGGTTGATGATTTTTTGACCGACGACAACTCGAGTGAGGCTCAAAAGTATCTTCGAATCACCGAGTTGCATTTCGCCCCCTTGGCAGGAAAGGAATTTGAGTTCATCGAGTTGCTGAATATTGGATCAACAAGTCTCGATTTAACCGGAGTTCAATTCACCGACGGAGTGGAGGCTGTTCTAAGTGGCTCGCTTGCACCCGGTGAGTATGGCTTGGTTGTGGCCAATCCCGCAAATTTCCCGGGGCTTAAGATCGTGGGGACTTATACCGGAGCGTTGAACAATGGTGGAGAGCAACTGACTCTTAGGGATTCGGTGGGTGAAAATATTCTCTCTTTTGATTATGACGGGCAATGGTTCACGGCAGTTCGGAACGGAGGATTCACGCTGGATATTCTCGACGCTTCGGCAGATTGGACGACCTGGGATGAGCCGGTTCGCTGGGCGGTGAGTTGTGAGGTCGGAGGTTCGCCGGGGCTTGTGAACCCGACTCCGCATAGCAATGACTACGGGACTTGGAGCAGGGGATACTTTTCAGAAGCCGGGTTGGCTGATCCGAATTTCAGTGGGCCCATGGCCGATGCCAGTGGAGATGGCACAAGTAACCTGATGAACTACGCTCTTGGACTTGATCCTACCATCGCTCGTTCCGGAAATTTGGCCGAGCTGATTGTCGATCATGATACGGTGGCTCTTCGCTTCTCCCGGCTCCAAAAGACACCTGACATCACTCTCACCGTGCAAGTCTCGCAAGACTTGTCGGGATGGCCCGCCAATGCGGATTTGGTCGGGACGGTTTCCAGCGGAAACGGCACCGAGACCGTCACTTTCGAGAGCCCTCTCATCCTTACCAGCGAAGAACGTCAGTTTCTTCGAATCCACGTCACCCAGAACCCATAACCTCAAAATTCATGAAACCTCGTACAACACTCATTGCAAGTTTCGCTGCTCTATTGGCTTCACCAATGGCCCAGGCCGACTTTTCCGGAGCCGTCATTGCTGACGAACCTTTGGTTTTTTATCGCTTCGAAGAAGATGCAGGAGCGACCACTCTTGCTGACTCCAGTGGAAATGATTTGAACATCGACTATTCAACCCCTTTGGGGACGACTGTTCTCGGTGAGAGTGCTGCGATTGGAAAAGGTGCCCTTTTCCAGGCCGATGCTTCTATTTTTACGCCACTGATGTTGGACCCCTCCGTGGGTGATTTTACCATTGAGGCGGTTTTGAAACCGGACGCCACCCTTGGTGATGGTGTCCCGCTTGCAAACCAGGATGGCACGACCGGACCAGGTCGCAGTAATTTGGTAGTGAATGCCGCGAGCAATTATACCACCTTCTCGGGGGGCGCCACCACCAATTCAGGGGTGACCGCTTTGGCGGACAGCTTCGATCACGTTGTTTTGACTTATGATCAAAGTGCTTCGCTGGAAGCGGGGACGCCAACTTTTCGTTTTTACGTGAATGGTGAGGCTGCCGGAACCAGCGAGGTCATCCCGGAAGCGGCCAATGGGAATTGGATTATTGGTTCCAACAAGAATCAGGCGACGCAGTTTTTTGCTGGAATTCTCGACGAGATCGCAATTTACGACAAACGCCTTGATGATCCGGACGGAGATGGAGACGTGGCCGACTCGCGCGTCACGGCTCACTACAAAGGTTTTTTAGCGGACTCCGATACCTTGGTGACTTTGGCGAGCGACTTTGACTATCGCGATTCCGGTCAGAGCGCCGAATTGACTTGGTTGGTTTCCCCGGCACTGACTTCCCTGACGATCGACGATGGGAACGGGCCGCTTGATGTTCTTCCCAATACGACCGACTGCCTTGGTTCGCTGATTGTTTCCCCGACAGCCTCGACCACCTACACCTTAACCGGAGTTGGCCCGGTTGGATCCGAATCGCTGGAAGTTCTGGTCACTGTCGATGAGCCCGCTGTGATTGATCGCTTTACGACAAGTATCGACAATGTCCCCAAGGGCGGTGCGATCACCCTTTCCTGGCAGGTGACCAATGGAACCACGGTTGAAATTGACAATGGTGTGGGCCCGGTTGATCCCATTTCCGGAAGTGTCGAAGTCGTGGTGGATGCCGACACGACCTACACGCTCAGTGCCACCAACTCGCAGGGGACTGAAACCGGGCAAGTGGTAATCTCCATCTTTACGGTGGATGATCCCACCCTGATCGCTCATTGGAAAGTGGGGGAAACTGCCGGAGAAACCGGTGGGACCACTCTCCTCGCGGAGACCGGGGAGATGTTCCATGGTAACTTTGTGGGAACGACAGCCTTCGACACGACGGATCCAGCACCGGTGCCTGGCGGCTCCACGGCATCCATTTCCTTCGACGGTGCAAACAGCTGGGTTGAAATCACCAACTTCACTGGAATCGGCGGAAGCGCGGCCCGAACCCTCGCATTCTGGTTCAAGGGAGGTGCGCAGACCAATAACCACGCAACCCTTGTTGGCTGGGGGACGGGAGGAACCACCAATCGATTTGATACCCGGATCAATACCGCGGGGATCGGACAGATCCGTACCGAGGTCGCTGGTTCGGGGAGCAATGCCACGACCACGATTACGGATGATGTCTGGCACCACTGTGCGGTGGTTGTCGATCCAAGCGTTGGAACGACGATCGGAGACATTCAATTCTACCTTGACGGGGTGTTGGATCCCCTGACGGTCTCAGGGGGGACCGCGATCAACACCACGACGACGAATCCTGTTCTGATTGGGTATTCACCGGGCATCGCAAACCGCGCCCTCACCGGGAAGATGGATGACATTCGCATCTACAGCCGGGCGCTCACCGCGGCTGAGATTGAAGCCCTCATCACACCCCTTGATGTCACGCTTGAGATCACGGGAATCAGACGACTTGAAAACGGGTACGTGGAGCTCACCTGGACCGGTGCCCCCGGTGAGTATTTTCTTGAGTATTCAAGCGACCTGACCGGGGAGAGCTGGTCCGAGATCAGTGACAGTGAAGTCATTGAAGAGGGCCAAACTACAGCCACTTCTGTCGATGATTTTATCGCCCCCAATGCGGAGAGCACCAGGATCTTCTACCGCTTTAGGCCTGCCGAGTGATCGATTCGTATTACGGGAAGAATTTGCAGAAGTCATCACGATGTTTGGTCGCGGTGGCTTTTTTGTGGAAATCTGCGTGAGTTCTCTTTTAAAACGATTCTCGCTTTTGTAGTCTGGGGAACCACTTTGAATTCCATGAACTCTGAATCCAATCAGCATCAGCAGTCTCAAATTCCTCCAACGAATCAGCAGGGACAAGATCCTCCCGCGCAGGCTCCGGTTGTCGCCTTGGCACCACCACCCGGAGGTGGAGCCAAGCCCTGGATCATCATGTCGATCCTCGTTGCCTTGATCGGGCTCGGCCTTTGGCTGGTCATGGGGATGAAGAAGGATGGGGAAGAGGAGCCGAACACAAAGAAGGAGGAAAAGGTGGAGAAGGCCGCCCCGCGGGCAAAGCCACGCGTGGCCGAGACAACGACCGAACGGCCATTGAAAAGTGAGATGGCAAACCTTTCTTCAAAGAATCGGGACGCCTTTCCAAAAAATGTCGGGCAATGGGTCAATCTTAAGGGCGAGATCCGTATCGGGGATAAAGATGGTGTCCTGATATTCAAGGATCCAGCCAAAATGAGAGGCCAACTTGTCAAAGGCTCGGCAGAGCATCTCTCGGGAAAACTGGTCAAGGTAATTGGCTGGATGGTGTCCGGGGAAAAGATTCAGATTGATGGAATCTTTGACATCTCCGTGATTGATCCCATGGATTTGCTTCCAAAGAAAGACGTGTATACCTTGGCGGATGCCGAACAGTTGGTGAACTTGAGGAACACGAAGGCAACCTTTAAAGGGAAAGTCGAAAGCGTGCGGGTTTCCAGTGACGAGAAAAAACTCTACCTGGTTTTTGAGGGGAGCAGCTATCAGTTCTATGGCAGTGGCTTGATCGAGAAGCTCGAGAAGAACGAAGTGACCGAAGAGGTCCTCAAGGAACTCATTGGTAAAACGATCAAGTTGAAGGGGAAGCTTGAGTATAAGAAAATGGAAAATGTGGAGCGAATTTCCATCACTTTCGAGAAGAAGGACGCCTACGAGATTGTCGAGTGAAGGGCCGCCTTTATGAAAGGAGCGGTGACGGATTCCTTTGATTTGGCGACTTCTTCGGGAGTGCCTTTCGCGACGATGATGCCGCCCTTTGGCCCGGCTTCGGGGCCGATGTCGATCATGTGATCGGCCTCCGCGGCGAGATCCATGTGATGCTCGATGACGATGACGGTGTGTCCTTCGTCGACAAGGCGATGGAGGACGTCGGTGAGGCGGGCGACATCTTGTTGATGGAGTCCGATGGTGGGCTCTTCGATGAGATAGAGGTTGGTGTTGACGGGGCCGACGTCGGTGATTTTTGGCCGGCCTTTTGTCAGTTGCGTGACGAGCTTGAGGCGCTGGGCTTCACCGCCGGAAACGGTGGGGGAAGGCTGGCCGAGGGTGAGGTAGCCCAAGCCGGTTTCGGCAAGAAGTTGGAGGGGTTTTTGGAGCTTGGGGTGGGCTGAAAAGAATTCGGCGGCGGTTTTGATATTGAGGTTGAGAATATCGCCGATGGTGAGGCCGTTGTAGCGGATTTCCAGCGTGGCTGGATTGTAGCGATCGCCCAGACAGGCTTCGCAGTCGATCCAGGTGGTGGGGAGGAAGTCCATCTCGAGTTTGATCCGGCCGTTGCCCTTGCATTCGGGACATTGCCCTTCCTTGTTGTTGAAAGAAAAACGGGAAGCGGTGTAACCGCGCATGCGGGACTCGGGGAGTTGGGCGAAAAGGGCCCGGATGTGATCGAAGAGTTTGACGTAGGTTGCGGGACAGGAGCGGGAGGTTTTTCCGATGGGTGATTGGTCGACTTCGTATCGGTATTTGAAGATGTCGAAGCCTTTCGCCGATTGGTAGTTGCCACTCTTTCCCTCGGTCATCGCTTCGGAAATACAGCCACGCATGAGCGATGATTTTCCAGAACCGGATACGCCGGTGAGGACGGTGAGACGACCGAGGGGGATTTCGACATCGATGTTTTTGAGGTTGTTGGCGGTGCAGCCCTTGAGTTGGAGCCAGTTCTTTTTGGCCTTGAGGATCTTGCGGCGTTGGCCCCGCGAGGGGTGGACGAGAGGATTCTTTAAAGCCTGAATGGTGGGGGAATTCGCACTACCGGCCTTCTTGGTGGGCTTGCCTTCGAAGACGATTTCTCCGCCTTCGACGCCGGCGCCGGGACCAAGGTCGATGAGGTGGGTTGCGGCCCTAATGGTGTCTTCGTCGTGTTCGACGAGAAGGAGGGAGTTTCCTTTTTCCTTGAGAGCTTGAAGGGTGCCGAGGAGAGCGGTGTTGTCCCGGGGATGAAGGCCGATGGTTGGTTCATCGAGAATGTAGAGCACGCCCTGGAGATTCGAGCCGAGTTGGGCGGCGAGGCGGATGCGCTGGGACTCGCCGCCGGAGAGGGTGGTGGCGGAACGGTCGAGCTGGAGGTATCCGAGGCCGACATGATCGAGGAATTCGAGCCGCTGGATGATCTCGGGAAGGATGTCACGGGAGATGGCGAGATCGCGTCCTTTGAACTTAAAGGCTTGTATGACGTCGCGGGCATTTTGGACGCTGAGAGCGGAAAGGTCGGGAAGCGATTGGCCGGCGATGAAAACGTGGCGGGAGGTTTCGCGGAGACGGGCACCGTGGCAGTCGGGGCAGATTTTTTGCTCTTCGGGATCGGCTTTGGCGGCGCGTTTTTCTTCGTGGATCTCGGCTTCGGCTTCGGAGTTGAAGCCTTTTGTGTCGAGTGTTCTTGTGGTGACATGGCCGTAGCCGCGGCAGGTTTTGCACCAGCCGCGAGGGGAGTTGAAGGAGAAGTGGTGAGGGTCGAGTTCTTCGAAGGATTCGCCGGTGGTTGGGGAAACACGGGCGGTGGAGAAGGTGTGGAGGTCGCCTTTTTCGGTGAGGACACGAAAGGTCCCTTTGCCGTATTGCAGGGCGATGGCGAGGTGGTCGTTGATCGTTTTGTCGCTCTTTGAAACGCTGGCGACGACGAAGTCGATGTCGTGGGCCTTGTGACGGGCGAGGGGTTGGAAGTCCGAGGTTGCGATGAGCTTGCCATCGATGAACATTTCCTCGAAGCCGGCCTTTCCGGCGGCGGCGGCATATTCCTTGTGGAAGCCTTTGCGGGCTTTGAGAACGGGGGAGAGGAGGCGAAGGGAGGTGTGTTTTTTGAGGAGCTTGCCGAGCTGTTCACCGATGGCTTCGGGGGTTTGTGAGATGACGGCTTCGCCGGACTGCGGGCAATGTTGAATGCCGAGCTTGGCATAGAGCAGGCGGAGGAAGTGGTAAATTTCCGTGACGGTGCCGACGGTGGATTTGCCGCCGCCACGAGAGATCCGTTGCTCGATGGCGACCGTGGGAGGGAGGCCGGTGATGAGGTCGAGGTCGGGTTTCTCCAGTTGGCTCGCAAATTGGCGGGCATACGGGGACATCGAGTCGAGGAAGCGACGTTGGCCTTCGGCAAAGATGACGTCGAAGGCGAGAGTGGATTTCCCGGATCCGGAGAGCCCGGAGACAACGACAAATTCGTGGTGGGGAATGGTGACCTCGATGTTTTTGAGGTTGTGGTGGCGGAGTCCGTGAATGGCAATCTCGGGCTTGGAAACTGCGTGACGTGATTTGGGGGCTTTTTTTGAGGGGTTTGAGGCAGGAGGTGCGAGAGCCCGGCCGGTGTGGGTTTTCTTTTTGGCGAGTTGTTTCGGGGAACCTTCGAAGACGATTTGGCCGCCGTTTTGCCCGGCCTCAGGGCCAATCTCGATGACGTGGTCTGCGTTTTTGATGACGTCGGTCTGGTGTTCGATGACGAGGAGGGAGTAGCCAATGTCGACGAGGCGATGGAAGACGGTGAGGAGCTTTTCGATGTCGATGAAATGAAGTCCGGTGGTGGGTTCGTCGAGGATCAGGAGGGAATTGACGCTGCCGCTGGTGGAGGTGAGGAGCTGGCAGAGTTTGAGGCGCTGGGCTTCGCCACCGGAGAGAGTGTTGAGGGGTTGGCCGAGGCGGAGGTAGCCGAGTCCGGTCTCGGAGAGGGGTTGGAGGGCCTTGCGGGTTTTGGAGAGGAGGAGATTTTCGCGATTGGTGAGGCCTGCGATTTCCTCAAGGAAGGTGAGCGCTTCGGAAGCGGTCAGTTGGAGGAGGTCGACGACGGATTTCCCGTGGTATTTGTAGGCCTGGGCGGCGCGGGTGAAGCGGGTGCCCTGGCATTCCGGACAGGTGAGGTAGAGGTCGGAGAGGAATTGCATTTCGACCTTTTCGAATCCGTTGCCTGCGCAACGTTGGCAGCGGCCGGGGCCGGCGTTGAAGGAAAAGTAGCCGGGGGTGAGATCGTTGGCTTTGGCGGCAGGAGTTTGGGCAAGGAGTTGGCGGAGGTGTTCAAAGGCACCGAGAAGGACGGCGGGGGTCGACCGGGGGGTGCGGGAGAGGGGGGATTGGTCGATGAGTTCCACGCCATTGAGTTCGGCGATTCCAGTGATCTCGCCCGGGGCGGGTTCATCATCGATCACGATGCCAAAGTGGCGGGCCAGATTGTTGTGAATGATGGGATGGGCGAGGGTGGATTTTCCCGAGCCGGAGACGCCGGTGAGGCAGGTGAAGACCCCGAGGGGAAGGTCGAGGGAGAGGTTGTGGATGTTGTTGGCCGAGGCCCGGCGGATTTCGAGGAAGGCTTTTGGTTTGCGGAGTTTTTTCGGCAGGGGGATTTGTTTTTTTCCGGAGAGGTATTCCAGGGTGGGGGAATTTGTGGACTTGGTCGTGTGAACGTTGCCCTGGAAGGTGATTTGGCCGCCGTGTTCGCCAGCTTGCGGGCCCATATCGATGAGATGGTCGGATTGGCGCATGACGGCTTCGTCGTGCTCGACGACAACGAGGGTGTTTCCCTTGTCGCGGAGGTCGTGCATGACCCTGGTGAGGCGGTCGATGTCGCGGTGGTGGAGACCGACGGTGGGTTCATCGAGGACGAAGAGAGTTTGGGTGAGGGCGGAGCCGAGGCAGGTGGTGAGGTTGACGCGGGCAATTTCGCCGCCGGAGAGAGTGCGCGCGGGACGGTCGAGGGTGAGGTAGCCGAGTCCGACCTCGGCGAGGTATTTGAGACGGGAGGTGATCTCGTTGAGAACGAGGTCGGTGGTCTTATCGAGGGGGGCGTGGGAAGTGGCGACGCCTTCGAAGAAAAAGAGGAGTTGGTCGAGGGGGATGTGCCAGAGATCGGGGAGGGTTTTCCCGAGGATTTTGAAGTGGAGGGCATCCGGTTGGAGGCGGGTGCCCTGGCAATCGGAGCACTCGGTGTAGGCCCGGTAGCGCGAGAGAAAGACGCGGACGTGCATCTTATAAGCCTTCGTTTCGAGCCAATCAAAGAATCCCTGGATGCCATACCAGCGTCCTTCCTGCCAAAGGGATTCGGATTGCTCGAGAGATGAGAGCGGGGACTTATTACTGCGTTCGCCGTACTTCACCCATCGTTGTTGATCGGGTTCAAGTTCGTTCCAGGGGGTGTTGGGGTTGATGCCGACCGCTTTACAATTTCGGAGGAGATCTCGTTGGCAGTCTTCCCCGCGCTCGCCCTGGAAAGGTTTGACGGCTCCATCGCGAAGAGAGAGAAGGTGATTGGGAACCGCTTTGTCGAGATCGATACCAATGACCCGGCCGAAGCCGCGGCAATTGTTGCAGGCTCCAAGGGGGGAATTGAAGGAGAAGAGGGAGGAGGTGGGCTTGACGAGAGGGGACCAGGATGTTGTGAAATTTGAGATTTTGGATTTGAGATCCGAGGATTGAACAGATGCCTTGCCTTTGCCCAGGGTGAGGGCTTGCTCGAAGGCCTCGGTGAGGCGGGATTTATTCCGGGAGGTCACCTTGAGGCGGTCCTGAATGATGAGGACCTTGGTGGGAAGTTTTTTGAGGGTTGGCGGCGAGTCCGTCCGGATGACTTCACCGTTGAGGAAGATGCGGAGGTATCCTTGTGAATTTAAGAAAGGGAAGAGGTCTCCGGGCGAGGTGTCCGATGGGACGGGAATGGGGAAGAGGACGAGAATGGTCTCATCGGAGTGCTTCCCGAGGACGTTGGAGAGGATGGATTGGGGCGTGTCCGGTCGGACTTCTTCGCCGGTGGCGGGGTGATATCCTTTGGCGAGGCGGGGGTAGAGGAGTTTGAGGTAATCATTGACCTCGGTGAGGGTGCCGACGGTGGAGCGGGTGGTGCGGATGGTGTTCTTTTGCTCGATCGCGATGGCGGGAGGGATGCCGTCGATGCGGTCGACTTCCGGCTTGTCCATGCGGTCGAAGAACTGGCGGACATAGGGGGAAAAGGTTTCCACGTAGCGGCGCTGGCCTTCGGCGTAGAGAGTGTGGAAGGCGAGCGAGGATTTTCCGGATCCGGATGGCCCGGTGATCACGGTCAGTTTTCCGATTGGGATCTCGAGATCGAGGTTCTTTAAATTGTGCTGACGGGCACCTAGAATGCGTATTGAGTTGTCGGCAGCTTTTTTTGGCACGGGGCGAACTTAGCGTGGGGGTATCAAGGCGCAAGTGGATGCTCTTTATTCCTATCAGTCCTGATTCATAAACCCATTTGAGTCCAGGGCGTTTGGTTGGCTGGGCTATTCTTGGATGGGGGCTGCGGTTTTGATGA
>ERZ887942.399-NODE-399-length-36279-cov-8.485203_pt1 | contig 36279 bp, 35 predicted proteins | sample MGYA00521099_ERZ887942 | MGnify/ENA primary metagenome ERZ887942 (study PRJEB32303, sample SAMEA104408605) | aquatic metagenome | biome: Brackish water; feature: Pelagic; material: water | place: Baltic Sea | collected 2014-06-07T06:48:00 | depth 16,251 m ...
ACTTTCCTACGGCAACCTTGTTGCACCGCTTGGATTTTGGCACCTCAGGAATTATGTTGGTGGCCTTAAGCAAAGAAGTAAACGGGGCGTTAACGAAACAGTTTCAGGCACGCAAGGTAACAAAAACCTACACCGCCCTGCTGCATGGCCATCTGCAAGAAGATATTGGAACCATTGATTTTCCTATCGCGAAAGATAAACCTAACTTTCCACTGATGAAAATTTGTTATGACACAGGCAAATCAGCGATCAGCGAATTTTCAGTATTGGAGCGATTACTGAATCCCGAAGTAAGTCGTGTTTGTTTTACCCCTATTACGGGTCGAACGCATCAGTTGCGGCTGCATAGCCAGAAAATAGGCCACCCCATTGTTGGCTGCGATCTGTATGGTTTTCCTGATCATGACGCCAAGCCGTCAGCGAACCGGCTAATGCTGCACGCCAGTACTTTGGAGTTTGTGCACCCGGTTTCAGGGCAGTCTATGCAATTGGAATGCGCGTCTGCTTTTTAAATTGTCTCGTTTACGTTCGAATTAATTGCTTCACCAATCTTCTTGGCCCATGTCGTACTGGTTCTGCTTTGCCCAAACGAAATAGCATCTGTACTGTTTCATCCGCTGGAATGTTGAAGCTTTGTTTGAATGAGCGTTGTAAATCGAGCATATCGTCATACTCCTGTAAAACCTGGCTCATCGGGTGCTGCGCCAGCCCCATCATGGTAGTTTGTAGATTCAACCGACAGTAGTCTCGTCCTACAATAACCTGGTCCAAGCGCGTGTTGCTCGGCGTTGATATCCAGGCAAAGGTATTGGTTGATTCGGCCACCTTTTGAGTCATATCAACCGCCTGCTGTCCAAATTCAGTTGAATCTTTCTCAACTTTTTCGCGATCGAGAAAAAATGTTTCTGCGACAAACTTGGTAATACCAGTCAGCCCTGCTTGTTCAACACCAAAGCCATCTCGGTGTTGACGAACTTCATCATCATTGAAACGAAACATTTTGATAGTTTCCATATCTCGTTGTTTATTGGTGACTTCAATTCTCATTGCCTGAGTCAGTGTTTTAACTAACATAGCTTTTGCTACAGGTGAGTCCTGAAATGCTAGTGAGTACTCGCTGTACGCATTGTGGGAATCAAGCAAAGCTGCAATCTCGGCTTTACCTAATTGGTAGCCATTGTATTCACGCTTATTGGAATGTCGTACTAACAGTGAGCTAAACAAAGGATCTGTTTGTACCTCATTGCTCTTTACCAGCTTAATACTGGCTACCGGTTTGTCAGCAATCTCTGTATTGCTATAAATTCCTTTCGGAAAATAATCAATAACCGCCTGATAGCCATAGCCGGTAGCGGCAATAGAAAGCGTTTCCAGAAATGTCCCCTGCCCAATATGAATTTGGCGATGAATAGGATCTGTTTGTGGCAATAGTCGCTCTTGATCAACATAAAGCTCAAAACTCTGTGGCCCTGTTAGTCGAATGATCCACGGTTGTATGTTGTGTGGGTTAGGACAAAGAATGGCGTAAGCCAACACTTGCATACGAATATCGGTATTCAGTTTATCCGGACCACTCCAGCCGTATTGATCCCCTTCTGTATTGTCAGTACAGGCTACCAAGGCACTCGACAATCCGATGCTCCCAATGCCCAATCCCGTAATCTTGATAAAATTTCTGCGATTCATAGTAAATCTCCTATTGATTAAGGTAGAATATATATTCCATGGAATTAATATTACATTCCTTGGAATATATATTCAAGAGAATAATTTATGACTGATAAAGAACTTAAATCGAGAGAGAAGACTGAGGTCCGGATGACGGTTCTGCTTGGGATTATTCGTCAATTGATGACTACCCGACAGAATAATCTATTTGCAGATCTCGAGTTAACCTTGTCGCAATTTGGTGTATTGAATCATTTTGTGCACGATGCACAACGCAGTTGGACAATCACGGACCTGGCGAATGTGATGGAGATGAATCAACCCGGTATTACCAAAATAGTCAGCGTCTTAATCGATAAAGGCTTGTTGCAATCACAACTTGACGAAGTTGATAAACGTAAACGTCATTTGACTATCACGCAAAAAGGACTGAATTTTTGCGATGATACCTATAGAGCTTTGCTGCCAGAAATGTCACATATGTTCGTTGAATGGAATGACAGCTCTTTGCAGGAATTTCATCAACACTTGGAAAAACTAATGCTTTGGCTCGATACCAATCGTATTGGCTAACAATTAATTAAACTAATTGGCCCAGAATCTGAAAAGCAAGGTTAGCCATGTTTGCCCTACTCTCTTATTACCCAGCCTTCTTTTTCCATACCTTGTTTTGACTGGTCTATTGAAAGAATAGAAAGAGCTAGCGGTCTATTTGGAATGCATCACTTATACTAGTCGAACCTTACCTAGGTTTACTTATACAGATTCGGGGAAATCACATGCCAATATATCGCGCGGCTTATCTTTTATTCATTGTTTCCATTCTCACTATAAGCTCTGCTTTTGCACAGATTGATGCCGATGAGCTAATTGCTCAAGGTAAAGAACTGTATTTTGAGCGTGTGTCTTGCTGGGTGTGTCATGGTGATAATGCCGAAGGCAATGTCGGGCCAACGCTTGTACATGGACCGACGCCAATGCAAATACAGGAGCAGTTGGATTCCAACCCTCAGATGGCCGTTATTGTTTCTGAGCTAAACCCGGATGCGGATGATTTGGTCGCTTTATCTGCCTACCTGGGATCGTTAAGTGGTAAAACACCTGCGTCAGAAGATGTTACCGCCTGGCGTGCAGAATTGGCTGCGTACATAGAAGCAAATCAAGACAAAACAGAATATGTGATTACCGCAAGGGATCGACAAATTCTAGCGATTAAGTCTTTTGATACGGTGCTGACTGACTGGCAGAAGCGATCTAAAAGTGGCAGCTTGAAACGCGAGTACCCGTCGAGAATTGTGGCTGAGTACGATGCTGGCGAACAAGTATTTTTTCCCGAGCCAGGTGGTCTTTATTTTTATGAAAACACCGGTGTTTCAACTTCACGAGAAAATATTACGGTCGTTGATCGAGTAAATACCAATCAAGTCGTGGTTGGTGATGCGACGACGCGTGAAATTATTGTTTCGAAGTTAATGCCCGAAGAGATGCGCGGTTCGATGCACACCACCGTGCTATCGCCAGATGGTCGTTACGTTTATATGGTTGGGCCTCCAATCACCGCAACTAGCGGAGAACAAGTAGAAGGTGGCGGTGCACCTCCCGGATTGCGTGGGTCTGCTTCCTTGCTGAAGATTGATGCGCTAACACTGCAACCAGTGAAGCAGATTGCCGTCGGTGGCCGTTTGCATCACGGTCAGGTCTTTCAAGATAAATACCTACTTCTAGACACCTTTGTGGCAGAGCCAGATGGGTTGAATGTATTCCTATACGACCCGGAAACAGATGAGGTCATGGGAGGCATTCGTGCTACCGATCTGGGTGGAAGAAATTACACTGCTTACACAGATGATGAATTTATTTATATCCTGATGCAGCCACCGGTTATTGAAGGATTCCCTGGCGATGCGCACCAGGTTATTGTCGGCTCGGTTGCGGCACTACGACCTTATTGGGTCGCCAAGCTTGACCCTGTTACCTGGGAAGTTGTAGACGAATACCCTCACTACGGTTACCGCGGCGACTGGATAACTATTGATTCTGCCAGTGAGCATATCTATGTTCCCACGGCTTCTTCTGCGGTCAGCAAAATCAATACAGCAACTGGCGAGACCGTATGGTCTGCCCCGACTGGAATGGGGCCCTATGGATCCACTCTAAATGCTGATGAGTCGGAGATTTGGGTTGCTAATAAAGGTGAATCCTCTGGTCAACTTGGGCGTACAATTTCCGTGATCGATGCAAACAATGGTCGTGGCTTGGATACGCTATTCTCTGGCTATAAGGTTGATCACGTGCTGCTCTCGCCCAATGGTAAAGAGATGTGGGCCACCAGCAACGGTGAGGGTCGCATCTATGTGTTTGACGCTGCAACCCGTGAGCAGATTGATCTTATGGACATGCCGCACCACGGCGACCCGCATGGATTGGTTTGGGTTAAATATGACGATAACGGCAAATCACTAGTCGTTCGTGATCAAGGCGGATTCCATAACGGCATTGATCCAGCAGCGGGAATGCCTTTACTGGACTAGACAGTAAAAACAGACCGTAGGATTAGAGAGCTGGATTAACGATAGCTATAAATCAATGGAGTCTGACCCCATTGGTTTATAGCGTTAGCCTCTAAAACGATAGAGAGAGTTTCGATGACTGAGTATGAACTGCTAGATAGTTTTACAAGTTACCTAGGATTGGCATCAAATTCGCAAAGTCTAATTATTAGCATTGTCTCTGCTTATATTGTTATCGCTTATTATGTCGGAAAAAAGCTGACCAGCTTTCAGATTAGCTTGATCACTTTATTTTTTGGTATTAGCACTACTGTTGCACTCCAGGCGTTAACAGCCCAATACATGCGTGCGCTCGAAATAGTTACCCGCCTGCAGTCGATAAGTGCAGAAACTATACCGACACTGAACTTTACGAGCGTTGTAACTATATTTGTCGTAAACGTTATTTTTATCGTTATAGGGTTGTTGTTTATGTTTCAGACTAGGTACTCTCGATAAGCCAACGATAGGCCAAATATATTCCGACTCGGTCAGTTAACATTACCTTAACTGCCCCCTAGCCTGCCAAGTATCTAACATTGATAATCACAATGTGAACTCCTATGATGTTGATTCGCAATGAATGAACAGCACAAACAGTGGCCAATAAAAATACGCTTTACTACATACACGACCCAATGTGCAGTTGGTGCTGGGGCTTTCACTCAACCTTTACGCAGCTCAAGCAAGCAATCGCGAGCAAATTACGAATCACCTTTGTATTAGGAGGTTTAGCACCCGACTCCAGCGAACCCATGCCAGAGCAAATGCGACTAATGCTGCGAGACACCTGGCGCACGATTCAGACAAAAGTACCGGGCACCGAATTTAACTTTGATTTTTGGGCCAAATGCGCACCGCGCAGATCGACCTACCCAGCGTGTCGTGCCGTCATTGCCGCAAAAAACCAACGACCAGAAATTGAAGACGACATGATCGTCGCTATTCAGCGCGCATATTATCTGAACGCACAAAACCCATCAGACGACGACACTTTGATCGCGATAGCGGATTCACTAGAGCTAAATACAGATTTATTCTCTGCCGACTTACACAGTGATCAAACCCAAGTGCGATTACTCCATGAAATAGCACTTAGTCAACGTTTAGGTGTTCAGGGCTTCCCAAGTCTGGTTCTCAACACAGGTAACAACAACCATCCAATTCCGATTGATTACAATTCTGCCGACGTTATCCTGGCTCGGATAAATCAAATCGACGGAGCCTGAACTTATTGGATGCCAACTGCCTATCATGGGGAATTCGGCGCTCAATGAGATGCTTCTCTGCTACGCATAAATAAAAACAATTTGAAGAATGGCAAGATTAATTCTAGTTTGTGGCCCTACCGGAGTTGGCAAAACAACCTATTCTCGCTCTCTTTCTAAAGAGATTGAGGCAATTCTGTTTTCTATAGATCCGTGGATGCAAACGCTGTTCTCGGAAGACATGACGTCACTTGATTACTCATGGATGATTGAACGTGTAAACCGATGTTATGAGCAGATATGGCAAGTTAGTGAATAAATATTAGCTATCAATGGAATTGTAATTTTAGATCTTGGTTTTACTACAAAAGAGCAAAGAGAGATTTTTTCTAATCGTGCAAAAGCAATGAAGATTGATCCTGAGGTTCATTATTTAGATGCGCCAAAAGATGTTCGAAAGCAACGCGTAGATAAGCGCAACCTAGAAAAAGATCCATCTGTTTACGCTTTCGAAGTTACCGATATGATGTTTGATTTTATGGAGCCAAGGTTTGAAGTTCCAGATCAAAAAGAACTTCAATATGGTTGTAAAGTGAATACAACACTAGATAACGAACCAATCAAACACAGCTAACAAATTGCTGCGTTATCAATGGGGTCAGACTCCATTGATACCATCTCCACGCTTTGCCAGAGCCTCAATGAGATTCAAGGCTGTGTCCGATCAGCCTCTCGACGAATCTGCCCAGGAGTCTCCCCAATGATATTACGAAAGGCCTTCCGAAAAGCCATCTCAGAACCATAGCCTACGTTTTCGGCAATTGTCGCGACCGAAGCATCCGTTGTCGTTAACATTTCGGTAGCTTCCTGCATTCGCCATTCAGCCAAATAACGCATCGGAGTAGTGCCGACCATCGTCAAAAACTTTTCGGAAAATACTGACCTGCTTAGTCCGACCTCCTGAGCCAGCTCTGCTACTGACCAGTTGCGACAATATTGGATATGCAGCAGGTTTAGTATATGCCCGAATTTCTTGTCAGCAAGCGCGCTCAACAACCCGTTGTTGGTACTTGCCTCTAGCTGTCTTCGCAACACTTGAATAAAAAGCAAGTAAGCCAGCTTGTTTAGTGCCTCTCCCTTGCCAGGACGATTTTGTTCAAGCTCCGAAATCATCAATTGCACGAGCGGAAATGCTGAATGTTTATGACCACTTTCCTTAAGATCAAGCACGATGACATCCGGCAGACTATCTAGCACCGGCCAAGCGTTTCTATCACGAAATTTGAAGAAGCCACAAAGAAGGCTAGTAATGGGGTCCGACGATATCTCTGGAATTTGATTAATGATCTTCGGCGGAGGGCGTTCGGATCCATTAGATATGCAATGAGCACCATTATGTGGGAATACGATGAAATCACCACTGGCCAACATCCGTGGCGGCTCCGACTCAGAAGTATGTAGCCAGCTAGTACCACGTTCAACTAAATGAAATGGCACTTTACGGAATACCGATGTATCCATTGCCCACTGTCCGCAGAGATCTGCCTGCATAAATATCTCGGCCTCCAAGCCAAGCTTTGACAGTATGGCGCTAAGCGCGTCAGAAACCAAATCAGGACTATTAGACATAAATTTAGGACTTCAAGATATAGAAACATTGCTTTTCAGGACTTAGAGTGCCACCTCTTTCAAACAAAAGCTATCCTAAGGGGGAATATTTTGAAATCAATAAACATCACAACACTCTTGGCACTAATTACTTTATTTGCCACTGTCGAACAGGCCGCCGCTCAGCTGCCTGATCCGGGTATGACGATCGACTCGTCTAACACTGCGCTAGTCATTACAGACCCACAAAACGATTTTCTAAGTCCTGATGGGGTCACCTGGGGTGTTGTTGGCGAAAGCGTGACTAAAAACAACACCGTTGCCAATATCGATTCTTTGTTCAAAGCGGCCAAAGACAATGGGTACGAAGTCTTTGTTTCTCCTCACTACTACTATCCACATGACCACGGCTGGAAATTTGAAGGTGCTCTAGAAGTGCTGATGCACAATATCGGTATGTTCGATCGCCCTGGCCCATTAACGACCGAAGGTTTTGAGGACTCAGGCGCCGACTGGTTGAAGAGTTACAAGCCTTACATTGAAGACGGAAAAACGGTAGTTACCAGCCCACATAAAGTTTACGGCCCTGAGACAAACGATCTTGTATTGCAGCTACGCAAACGCGGGATCTCACGTGTCGTTCTCGCTGGTATGTCTGCCAACCTTTGTACTGAATCACATATGCGTGAGCTAATGGAACAGGGTTTTGAGGTTGCCGTGGTCAGTGATGGTACGGCGGCTGCGATTGTCCCAGACGGTAATGGCTACGAAGCTGCGATGACCAACTTCCGCTTTATCGCAAATGATGTGATCACGACTAAAGAAGCGGTTGCAGCAATTGGTGGTGGAAACTAGCTCTCCTTCGTAAGATTAGTTGCACTAGAAATTGCGCTACTCTTTATAAAATCCCGCGTTTGGCAGTTCTCATCGCGGGATTTTTTTATCTGTTAAATTTGTGACCATCGTTGGAATTGAACGCCTATCGAACATTCCTTTTCAGTCGCGACTGCATGACCGATGGAGTCGCTCCATTGATTGGCAGTGATCGCAAAATTGAAAACAGAAATAATCTGCAACCAGGAGCTTCAGTTTAATAATCTATAGTAGGATATCTGCTACTCGAACGGCTATGTCATAGACATGCCTCACATAGCTGATTCCAAACCAATTCACTTAAATATATCTAATTCGTTTCTAATTAATCTAACGGAGATAAAAATGTCTTTACGTATAAATGATCAAGCACCCAACTTTCAAGTAGATACCACTCAAGGAAAAATTGATTTCCACGAATGGATTGGCGATGGGTGGGCGGTATTATTTTCCCATCCCAAAGATTTCACACCGGTATGCACCACCGAGCTGGGCTACATGGCTAAAATCCAACCTGAATTCGAAAAAAGAAACACCAAAATCATTGGATTAAGCATCGACCCATTAGATGACCACGAGAAATGGTTACAAGACGTAGAAGAAGTAGGAAACACAAAGGTTAACTATCCCATCATCGCTGACACCGACCTGACGGTTGCAAAGCTCTACAGTATGTTTCCAGCTGATGAAACTGGTTCTGCTGAAGGGCGTACGGCGATGACGAATGCAACTGTTCGTTCTGTATTTGTTGTTGGACCCGACAAAAACATTAAGCTAATGATTACTTACCCAATGACAACTGGTCGAAATTTCGATGAGATTTTGCGCGTTATTGATTCTATGCAGCTAACAGCAGAACATAAAGTTGCAACGCCTGTTAACTGGAAGCAAGGCGAAGACGTCATTATTGTACCGTCAGTTTCCAATGAAGCTGCACAGGAAATCTACCCTGACGGATGGGAAACAGTTAAGCCCTATTTACGAAAAGTTAAGCAACCAAGTTAACCGGGATGACTCCATTGTGTTTGGTCTAAGACAAGGATACTTAACAAAACACCGGCTCAATATTATCAATTATACTGTATATTTATACAGTAATTTGTTGTAACGTTAAACGGACGAAAACTTAACTTAACAAGCGAGGCTTAAAGCAATGATTGGGTACGTAACTATAGGAACAAACGATTTAGAACGAGGGGCTAAATTTTATGATGAATTGCTATCAGAGATTGGCGGCAAACGATTTATGGAAGCTGACACTTTCATTGCTTGGGCTGCTGATCCAGAGCGGCCTGGCATAGCTATTTCAAAACCATTTGATGGTGAATCTGCCACGGTCGGTAACGGTGTTATGGTTGCCCTTATTGTAGAAAACCCTAAACAGGTTGATGCAATGCATGCGAAAGCTCTAGAGCTTGGGGCAACCGATGAAGGAGCTGCAGGACCGAGAGGAGAAGGGTTTTATGCTGGTTACTTTCGTGATTTGGATGGTAACAAGTTAAACTTTTTTTGTATGACATAGAACAAATACTTAGAAACTGACATTTATTAACCGGGAACCAATGGAGACCTGCTCCATTGGTTTTATTTGTTTATTATTATGCCAAAAGTGCGAACTTCACAATTACCTTCAGACGCACTGCTAAGCCGTTATGTAAAGGATGGTTGCCACACGGATTGTTACACCGCGGATATACCCATCTGCATATCACATGAGCAGTTTGTTCTCGCGTTCTATACCACGACGTTGTTTAAGATGGAGCGGTTGATATTAAAGTTAGCGGCGTCACGACCATCAACCGATAAACAGGCGGCGGCTCTGGCTGATGGCCAAGGCCATAAGTTTGCAGCTTGGTCTGTAGAGGATCGGTGTAATAACCAGCTCCTTATGTGCGACTTTCAAGGAAGAACAAGATCTTGGTTGATGACTAAAAACATTAAGAATGCGGACATACCTAGCACAAGACTATTTTTTGGCTCTGCGGTGGTTCCTGTCCGAAACAAACAAACGGGAGAAGAGGATATAGGCGCTGTATTTAGGTCACTTCTTGGCTTCCATAAGATTTACTCTATCGCCTTGCTTTCCGCTGCAGCGTCGAAGCTGCTCAGGGACAATGAATGATATATCGAGTGTTAAATAATTGAGGTCATAACGATGAACGGCAGCAACAGCAATAACGAAAACGCCAATCAAACTATTCAGTTCTTGCCTGTTTGGGTATGGATTATTGTCTTAATACAAATAGGCTTAGTGCTTTTCTTCTCAGCTGGCACAGCAATGAATCCGGGCAACTTCTTACCTGATGTTTCCGAATTAAATTATGTTACCCAACTTTATATAACAAGAAATATAACGGTGGCCTTGGGAATAATTATGGCTTTGATTCTCAGGTCTCACCAAGCACTTTTAATGATATTAGCTGTTAGGTTACTGACGGACATATTCGACGTTATTACGGTATATGCTTTAAATGTGGAAGTAATTAAAGCAAGTGTACCAATGGTAGCTGTACTGCTTATTATTCCTGCGGTACTGGCCATCATCCATTTATTAAAACGAATTTGATAACACCTCATTGCTTCGGAGCATAAAACCCATGGAGTCAGACTCCATTGCCAAACCTAGCACCAGAACGCCCTCTTAACTAATCCGGACCGGGCGTATGCCAGTCGAGGAGCGTACCGTCTTCTTTCACGATTGTGCTCCAAACTGCGGCTGGTCTACCGTCCTTCATCGGGCGTCCTGAGATAGTAATCTTAGCGCCAGGCGGCAGATCACTTTTGCGCACGCCGCCATGCATTAAGTCCTGTGGTCCTTCGGCCTCAAAACCCCATGTGGTAGTCGACCCGTCTTCGTTGTCTATATCAACCAGCAGCCAAGAGTGCGGATTGATATAACGAAATTCCTTGACGGTACCACTCATTGTGACGGTCTTGTCGCGTTCGAACATTTCTCCCGAATGATGCCCGAAACCGGGCTGTGCCATCAGTACTGAAATCAGTCCTATCATTAGCGGCCTGAGCACCTTTACTTTCAATAGCGCTGTAATCATTGTGTATTCTCCTTAGCTGGCGCGTCGTCCATGTCCGTGAAATCCAAATCTAAAAAGGTCGTACCCCCATCTTCCGTAGGCACAACAATGTTGTTAGGGCTGTGGCAATTCCACCAATATTCCAATCGAAGAGGCTGCCCAGGCTCCTCATGCATGCGCGTATAGACTTGCCGTGTGTACCAAGGCTCCTCCAGAGCTTCTGGATCGTAAATCCAAACATCAGCCTGAATAGTGGTCTCATCGACCTTCTGCCAGACCTCCGTACCTTGCAGCTGATTACTGAAGTATGGCTGCAAGCGACCGATCCAACCGCCGTTTGTATTCATTGTATGTGTCACCAGCCTATCTCCGTCCCAAAACCCGATGGTATCCCCGTGCTCAGTATCGTACGCCCAGTCCTCAGGAACGTGTCCCCGACCGTCAGTATAGATTCTTCGTACTTCGTTTCTCGCTTGCCCAAGATGCCAAGTTTGATGAGGTGTTACAGCGAACTCGTGAGGTCGGCCATTTTTTAACATTCCAGGATAACCGCGCGCCTGACCACACCCGGAATGAGGGTCCCAGACTCTTCCCTGTGCTGCCTCATCGATCTGTTGCTGCATCATCTGCAGATATTCACCCTTAAGGCTGGCAGTAGAGGCGGTACCAACTCTATCGTTATCAAATTTGCTCGGGCCTCCATCGCGCGTCCACAAACCACTCCAGTCAGGCAGATCATTGGGTTCCAGGGTCTTACCCTCTGCTTCAGTTTCGAACGCTTGGTAAAGCTCCCACGCAGAGTCGTAACGCATGCCAAGCTTGATCATTTCTTGCTTCACTTCTGCCCACCCCTCAGACAAATGCTCTTGAGAGCTGGCGATTAACGGAACGAGCATCAATGCCGTTGCCGAAACTCGTAACACTCTGGATAATGTTCTCATAACTGATTCTCCGCCGCTTATCGGTAAATATTTGTCCTGAAGCCTAGCCTAGGTTAAGCAGTTAGAAACTTTCGGAGCTCTCTAATGTCTGCCAGATTTTCAAGCTGATCAATCTGACGAATCAGTTCTTCCGTACGCTCTGCGCCGAGGATCGGTGCCATTAGAACCCGCGCCTTGGCAGCGACGTCTTCTGTGGTTAATGGATTCTCTGGTGTTCCGGGTGCATGGCTGACAAATAGATTAACGCGACGGCCGTCAGTAGTTGTAACCTCCACAAACCCGCTGCGTGGTGCATCCAACACGACAAGTTCTGGATCAGCAATAAGTTCTACTCGCTCTCTGGCTGCAAGGACCTGCGGATCGCTCATGCGTTCAAATGAGTGGCTATTCTCAAAGTCAATAAAGCCATCCACCAAAGCTACTGCCATGATATGTTGAATGTTGACGTCTGGCATTGAACGACTATCGACAATTCGAGCACCATCCTCCGGCAGGCGTAACAAAATGTGTTCGACGTTATCAACGGTTAATCCATGCGCTTCTCGCAACGTGAAGAACGCCGCTAATGGTGATTGCATTGGATAGCCAACAGGAAATGTTTTTATCGCTGTTTCTTCAACATAAAACCGACTACCAAGATCAGCCACTATTTCCTCCGGCGCTGCATCGGTCGATAGCGCATCGAGCACATTGCGCTCACCCTCTAAGGCATCAAGAACTCCCGTAAAGCCCGCTTGAATCATCGTTGCACCAGCAACGCCGTTTCGTGCGCCCATCCCACTAAAATCAAAGGCTTTTTCTATATGCTCAACATCACGAACCCAACTCCAAACACCTGATACTTGCTGTACGGCGTAAGAAATTGCATATCGCATTTTAGTCTCATCGAAACGAGCGAGTGATGCAGCGGCGGCCGCTGCGCCAAACGTAGAACTGTAGCCTTCGGCACTACGGTGATTTGACCGAACCAAGGCGGGTCGAAGTGCCACCAAAAACCTGCAACATAAGTCATAACCCAGAACGACTGAGCGCAAAAACTCGTCACCGCTACTCGCCTCGCGCTCACCCATGGCAAGAGCCGCAGGAACTACAGAACATCCAGGATGCGCTTTGGTAAAAGGATGAAAGTCATCTGTCTCATCAGCATGGGCAGACATCGCATTAGCAAGTGAAGCATTAACCGCTGACGTCATGATATCTGTGGTTACAACTGATGACTCCGGTGTGCCGCCTTGCTGACGAACATAATCAATTGCCACTTCTCCGGGCTTTAATTTCGCACCGGAGACAATCGCGCCTAATGTATCGAGAATGCGATGTTTTGCTGCCAAAACTACACTTTCTGACAGCTCTAGCTGCCGTGACTCAACCATGTAACGTGCGAGTCGGCCTGTCAGGTCCGGGTTTCGAACCGCATTCGCAGGCTCTGTCGGCTGCGCAATTGACGTTTTCGGGAGGGTAGCCGCTGCCACGATAGTGGCAGCACCCTGCAGTGTGCGTCGACGAGAAATAAGAGGACCCTTTTGGTCAAAAGGTGGTTTATCACTCATGATTTCAGTACCTGTTCTATTGATCGATTAAATTACGGGCTCTCGGTCAACTTTGGCGTAGAAAGGGAGATATATTCCTGGTCTACAAACTCTTGAAAATCTTCCGGGTAATGTCCAGCTCTACTCGCCCATCAGTCCCTGATACGTACCCTGAATGTTCTGCTCTCTCCACACGTCGATATTTATATAATGTGAAAATTCTTCCATCAGAATAGTTGCTTGCATCTCTTCTAGACTGAGCCCCGCTTCGATACCTGCCATCACTTCAGCCTGCATGACTTCCAGGTAGCGGATGGAGTCGTCGACATCAGCTTTATTCCCAACGGGGCCGTGCCCAAGCGCCGCAATATCGTAGTCGATCGTTGATTGAAGGTGTCTGTTCGCAGCGATCAAAAGGCTCACCGGTCCGCCACGCATATTTTCGAACGGCGCTCGGCCGGTATTTACCCAATCAACCCCAAAGATAGTTCGCTCGTCGAGAAAATGAATAATGGAAGAATCGTCACTGTGGCTAGGCGGTGAGTGAATCATCTCCACAGTCTTGCCGCCTAGAGTGACGGAAAAGCGATCAGCAAATGTAATATCTGGTGCACGGACGTCTTTGAAGACCGGGTCATCGGCGACGAGAGCCAGATTAGGATTCATGTTTTCATGGCCAACCAAGATCGCTGTATCGGCAAACACAGCACCGCCCGAAGCATGGTCATCGTGGTGATGACTGTAGAGCACATATCGAACAGGCACGTCGTAGCTTTCGGCGAGTTCGCCTTTTAGCCAGGTCGCAAAATCGACACTGATAGGATCCACGAGAATGATCCCCGCAGATGTAACCAGAAACACCGCACGGTGGGCATTATCTGTAACTCGATAGAGATCTCCCGTGATGTTGGTGATCTCGCGCGCAGGTGCATCCTGTGCACTCACGTGTAGCGTTGAACCAAACAGTATTAGCAACAGCCAGAAAGAAAGACACTTATTATTCATTTTATTCTCCACCTAAAGTAAAAATTCTATAAATCAAACGTATCGCCATACGCTTTGTCGATACTTTTCTATCTATTTAACGCACCCGTTTAAATGACCATGCGCCTGAAACATGGACTTCCTCAAGATCATTGACCATCCCCTCATCGTTGGCTTTAAACACAAATGCTACTCCACAGGTGCAGTCAAATGCGGTTTGGGACTGGGCGATAAGTCGTGATTTAGCAGACTCGACATTCCCTCCGTTATAAGCATAAGGAGGGGTCCGAATCAGCGACATCTCACCGTCTTCCAGGACAATTTCAGCCGTGATTGTATTACCCAACCAGATACCCTCATAAGTGCCTACATAGGTTTCAAGAACCTCTTCAGGGACTTCTACAACTTTCGCATCAGCTTGCTTAACCTCGCCATTCCAGTGGGAAAGTCCTTTTGACGATTCATTGCATACGTTCTCGAGTATCTCGGTATCTGCTCTGTATTCCATTTCAACAAATGCTTGAACCGATTCTGTAAACGTACCAGGGTCATCGTAAGTGATTTCTATATTAATGTGACCAAAATCTACACGCTGATAGCGTTCAGTAATCCGCAATTGATCAGTATGCTGCAAGCCTACGCCATTCAGCCAGGTTTTATCGTTGTAGCCATTACTCTCTACTACAAGGCTATCACCTTCCCAGTACCCTACGGAGTAACCGGTCCAGGTTGGAAAAGGATCTGTTTCGAGTTCACGTCCATCCATGAATACCTGCCGGTATGTCATGTCGGCATTAAGTATTGCAAGAAAATCTGGGCGGTGTACAAACCTTCGTAGTCCGCCAGCCAACGCACCTGCTGGGTATGCGGCTGGACCCCCTGGCAAACAACTAAATCGGGGCTCCTGTCCGTAGTAATTGCTCTCATGTTCCGCCATCAACTCACGAGCCCATTCCTGTGCGTTGTTAGGATCAAACAGGCTCCCGTGTGAATTCACCGGAATCCACAATCCAGACAGATTGGGCTGACCATATGCATCCTTTGGTACTGGGGCAGTTAAGTCCGGTTCGTTATCGGCGGTACGAGGAATGCCTGGCGTTGATAAATCTAGCCACTGCGCACTTAGTGGCAAACCAGCCATCAGCAAGATGATTAACGTCGCGAGTCTCTGTAGCATAAGCCCCTCTATAACAGAATTCTGTATCGAGTATATTATTCGTCAATATAAGCGTAGCATATAATACAGTCTTTAATCTGGCGCCTTTCGCCACCCATATGGAGTCAAAAAATGCGTATTCTTATTTCAGGATTCGTTGTTCTAATATCACTTTTGTCGTCTATGACCGCGCTATCGCACCATTCTTTTTCTGCGGAGTTCGACGTTGGTCGACCAGTAGAGCTTACCGGTACGGTGACATCACTGGAATGGACTAATCCACACGCCTGGGTCTTCATCGAGACAGAGAATGATCAAGGTAATTCTGAAAGTTGGGCAATCGAACTCCTCGGTATAAATACTCTTATGCGCAGCGGCATGACACCGAAAAATGTCAAAACTGGTGATCTTCTTGTAGTAACAGGGTATGGCTCACGAGATGGCACTAATACTGCAAATGCGTCATCGGTAACAAATAAAGAGACAGGGAAATTACTGTGGGCAAGCGCTGGCAGGGCAAGTAACTGAGCGGATTACCGCATAGAACCTTCGCAACCAATGGGGTCAGACTCCATTGAAACAAATTAACCGCGGATGGGGCTAGTCTAACGCTGGCCTCACATTATTTTCTCCGCCTAAATCTTCACAACCATAAGGAACATAGGGTTCCGTTGTTAGAGATGCCGTATCTTGCTGGGTGTAACTACCAAGCATGTAGCGTGGATCATCAAAAGTATAAGTTCGGGTCAGTGTGCGACCATCGTCGCTGACTGAAAAACGCTCTGTCACGTGCCACTGTTCACTGTGCATGCTAAACCCTGATTCTCCAACGTAACTCAGTACGCCTGGCAGGAAGCCGACAGTATCGACCACCAGTTCGTCACCTTCCCACTGGCCTATGGAATGGCCTGTGACGCTAGGTGACAGATCCAACGGGTGCTCGAGAACATTCAGAAAGATCGTCCTTTGCTGATCCAAATAGCCATACTTAAGCGTGATCTCATCTCCCTCCTGATAAATCTCGTTCGATTCTCGTTCAAAGATCCAGTCGTAAACAATATTTGTCGGTTGACAGCTAAGCGCCGGGCTATCGAAGTGTCGGACGAGCCCTAACCCCGCTTGCTTGCCTTCTATCGTCGGCTCGATTACGGGTACATCAAGCGACTGCTGCGTGGTTACCCAGGGACCACTCAAATTTCGCTGACCATTCGGTAGATAAGCAGGACGAGATTGTGCATCCTCAACAGAGACCAAACCACCTACAACTTCATCTGCGGAAGGACGTCCAGCGAATTCGCTAAGAATAGAACCGTCTGCCTGCTTAATCGCATCAACATGACAAACATTATTCTCGCGCAATCCCGGCGAGCCTTTGATGGAAACAACTTGCCCAGGGATCAATGTCTCTGCCGTCCAACCCCGCCGTTTCAGCCGGCTAGCCGCGGCCATTTCGCAACGCCATTCGTCAGTTGTATTCTGCTCGTTAGGGACATCCACGTAGAGATAGACATGAGGATTTACGAATTTAAAACTAGTCAGCACCGCCTCTGAAAGAACGATCTCTTTGGATAGATCGAAATTTGGAGCTACCGCATGGTGAGCGTAAAGCGGTACTGGTAGCGCGAAGAACAGCACCAACAACGCACTGTACTTCACAGAAGCTCTTGTAATCTGTGGGTAAGAGCGAAACACGTTTTTCAATTTATAGCGCCCTGACTATGCGGATTCAGCCGCCACTTTTTCAACCTCGCGCCAGACCCGTAGCAAATTGCCACCCCAGAGTTTTTCGATATCTTCATGACTATAACCGCGACGTACCAGCTCCAATGTGACGTTGAATGTCTCACCCGCGTCAATCCAATCAATAATGCCACCGCCGCCGTCAAAGTCTGAACTCAAGCCCACGTGATCAATACCAATTAATTCCACTGCGTGATCTACATGATCGATAAAATCTCCTACGTCGGCATAGCCAATTTCCCGAAGACCAACTTCAATTTCATCGCGCTCTTCTGCAGTCAGTGAAACTGCATCGCGGAATCTCTCTATCCCAAAACCTGCCAGTAACGCAGAGGCCGCTTCGCTTTGTTGCGGCGTCTGAGCCTTGACGAATTCCGCAAGTGCGGTGGCCTGCATAACTCCCCCACTATCCCTAAGCGCGAGTAAAGTCTCATCGTCCATATTGCGAAAATGGTCCCTAATTGTGACCGTATTGGAGTGAGATGCAATAACAGGCGCCCTGGAAAGTCGTATTGCATCAAGCGCTGAGGCCTTTGCAATGTGCGAAACATCAACCATGATGCCGAGTCGATTCATTTCGGCAATGACTTCTTCTCCAAATGCGCTGATACCATCATGCTCTGACTCTTCATCCCCATACTCAGGCCGCACCCGTGATGAATCGGCTATATCGTTATGTCCACCGTGAGATAGCGTAATGTAACGCGCGCCAAGTGCGTGGTAACGCTCAAGCAGAGATAGATCCTTACCGATAACGTATCCGTTCTCAATCCCAATCGCGGCAACCAGCTTACCCGAAGCATGGATACGTTCGACGTCATCCGCGGTATAAGCAAGCTCTATAAGATCTGGATACATCTCTTCAGTCATACGATGGATTGCATCAAACTTTGTCATGGCATCGACTTTGGCCTGCTCATAATTCTCCGGTGTCCGTTCGTTCTGCCCTACAAAAACGATAAAAAACCCAGCATCTAGTCCACCTGCACGCATTTTCTCTAGATTGACTTGACGAGTAGCGTTCAGCGGATCAACAGCCTCGGTGGCAAAATTGAAAGGAATGTCATCGTGAGAGTCAATACTGAGAACTGCATCATGAATAGTCTTAGCTCTAGCCCGCAAATCGGCCTCAGACTCCTGCGTCAAGTCAGCAGCTGGCGCCTCTGCAGCATCGATTTCGGACATTTGAGCCGAATCTGTATCAGACATCTGAGCCGGATCAGAATCGGCGCATCCAGTCATCATCAATAAAAGGATTGCGTACAATGGTATAGAAAGTAACTTCATTTTGACTCCGTTAGTTTATCGAGTATCGATTGTGGTCTTATTCGAGGGCTCGTTAATTTTCTTATCATTTAATCAAAAGCATCAACAACACTGCGTTCAAAGATGTGAATCTGATTCTGAGAACACATAGTACCCCAAGGTTTGGTGAGCGCTGATTCAACTACGTTTTAATGCTAACATAATCTTTCAAATAGAGGGTTTCACGGGAGTTCCAATGGCATTTTTACGATTAATTATTTTGGCCTCATTCCTCTGCACATGTGGACTCGTTGCAGCACAGCCAACTGATCTTGATGGCAGCAAGCTGGTGTTTTCGAGTTTGGAGCTAGATCAAACTAATCGTGGCACTATCAACATCAATGGCTACGACCGGCATTTTTCCGTTACGTTTCCCTCCTCGTATAACAATGACGTAGCCTATCCTGTTGTTCTGTTTTTACATGGTTGCAGATGCCGCCCCGAACACACTGAAGAATTCATATTGAGTTATTTGGATTGGGAACCAAGATTGGATTCATATAAAGATGATTTTATCGTTGTTAGAATGTCTGCCTTTTCTGAGAAGAAACCAGAAACTCCCCAAGATGTTACGGACGGTGGAGCTCGCGGAATGTGGCTTTGGCATGAAGGCGCAGAATCAGAGCGTGACGATTATGTGTTCGTTGATACCTTGCTCGAAGAATTATTATCATCCTCTAATATCAACATTGATGCAGAAAATATCTTCGGAGTCGGCCACTCTTCCGGGGCAATATTCTTGATGTCGTATGTACTTGGCGGTCCAACCGACCTAAGCGATGTCAGCATTAATGACGACTACTCCTTTAAAGCCATTTCCGTAACGGGAGGATCAACGTTGCGCAAAGGGATTGTTGATTTTAAAGAAAATACTCCGGATACATTGCCATCTGTCTTACACATTCAGGGCGAGCGTGATCAAGGGTTGTGGTTTAACGGTCAAGAAACAGGTAAAAGAGGCCTCAATTTTCTGGAATTTACAGCCACCGGAAACGGGTCGACTATTAAAGATGGATTACGAGACACGATCCACGGCCTTACCTACTCTGCGTGGGATGAAAATACACCCTCAAACCCAAGCACGTTGGAACGATGGGCCGCGCATTTAGATCTCAAATATTCAGGGTTTGAGGAATATTCTCAATACTATGTTTATAACTTCGCACCCGTGGCAAAGTCACAGAAAATTCTGGTGGGCATGCGACTCAAAGATTGCGGGCATCGTTTGACTGCGGATCAATATCAGTCCGACTTTTTTAGGGTATTCTCACAGCAAAGCGGCGAATTGCGATCGTACGACAGCCAAATATCTAGAGACACGGATATGTCATTTTGTCCTTCTCGTTAACCGAATGGGACAGATCTAACCCCAAGCCAAGTTAGTATTGAATTCAGCACGGAATGCTCGGGCTGAATATGGGTACACTAGCCGCGGCACCCCACCGCGGGCTCGTACTAAATCTTTATTCCTGTGGCGGATGAGGTACCCAGGATGGCTGCGGATTCATTAGATCTAAATTCTTACCTGCAAGGCCCGGGTGGTTCGGCAAAATTTTAGTCGCACGAAACGCCATATAAAAGTTTGGCGCGTTAGTTTCCATCAGCACGTCATGAAATGGCAGCTCAGGCTCGCCGGCGTAAGGGTTCCAGTACTCCCAGACGATCTCCCCTTTTGGCGTGACTTCAAAAAATCGTCCCTGCGCGCCTGATGCGATAAAAGTATGGCCGTTCGGTAAGCGGTGTGCGCTAGAGATAAATGGAGAGTGAAAAGAGGGCCCATCATTCGCCATATAAATCCAAGCTGGAAACTCTGGCCCAAATTGCTCTGCATCTTCGATAACGTATCGACCCTGATCATCCATCGGTGGAACAAGTTCTACTGCAACGGATTGCCTGCCTCGTGGGCCGGGAAAGTTGTTCATAAACAACGAAATATTGCCCGCACCGGGAAGCCCCTCGGCAATCCAATGAACGTGGTGCTGGTTATATAACGTCTGCGGGCGTTCACCACCACGATCATAATTAGAGGCGCGTCCCCAGCGATAAAGAATATCACCGCCCTTCCCCGACTTGCCACCGGTACTGCCAGCTGCTTCTTCAGTCGATGTACTGTGATCAATAACCCAGAACTCCCCAAAAGTATTGGAGCTCACAACAATTTGATCCAGCTCTGGGTTGTAGGACATACTGTTAAAGTGAATGAAGTCCGGTGCAGTACGATTCTCCTCAGTGTCTAGTTGTGCAATTTCGCTACTAGTACGCAGTTCCTCAAGTTGCTCTTCAGACACGCTTTTCGCATCACTATTGATATCAACTAACTCCGGGTGCTCGGCAACCACACCATAATTCGCGGATTCTGGATCAAAGTCTTGAATCAGATGATCCCAAATATTCCATGTCCAAACGATGCGGGCATCGTCAACGCCCTGCGGCTCAAGTTCGAGAATGGTTTCGGGCCACAATCCTACATCAGTTAAAACGTCGGGGCGTCGTCCTGCATCGCGTGCCTGCTCAGCTGATTTGTATTCCCAAACGACAGCCAGAACGTTGCCATTCGGCAATAGCTCAATATCATGGTGCTGGTAGTACTCGTCGTTTGCAAGCCGATAATTCCAGACAAGTTCGCCTTCCCAGTTCCACTCCTGAAGTTGACCACCTTGCCCACCTGCATGATTTGTGTGATCTGCAATTCTACCTGCTCGCACAACATTGCCGTTCTCACGCATATAAACACTATGACCAGTACCGTGGTCAGATTGCCACATATTGATAGCTTGGCCCTCATTATCGATCAAATAAGTACGACCGGAGTTCGCAGGGCTAAACAAAACATAGCCGGGAGACGCCTGCTCTGAATTGATTCGGATACCACGCGCTTCATCTAATGCGCCTGGAACCTGTGCACAAATCGGTCCAGCCGTAATGATGAGAAAAGAGAACGAACTCAGTAACGCTGGCCACCGATTCAATGGCTTTATGGAACGGTTTGTCATTGGGAATCCCTCGTGTAGTACCCTAAAATAAAGTAGAACATTTATAATACAATTGACTCTAACGAATACGCCGTAGCTCTATGGCGAGCTGCGATTGTGTCGGCCAGAATTAAATCTCGTTGTTATTTGCCGCAGCAGCGATGTGTTCTGCTGCACGAAACGCTAAGGCCATGATTGTCATTGTCGGCTGACCACGCCCGGATGTTACCAAACTCGAACCATCGCAAATAAACAGATTGGATACATCGTGACTGCGGTGGTAGCGATCAACGACCGATGTTTCTGGGTCATCACCCATCCGGCAAGTACCAAGCAAATGCCCGCCCCCAGTGCCCGCTTTGGCGGGTGGACTCCATTGCTCGACTGCACCGGCAGCTTCCATCATCTGCTCCGCAAAGCCCTGCATATAGGCCACATTGGCGATATCATCTTCATGGTCCCGATAGGTCATGCGTAGGGACGGCCTTCCATACTTGTCCTTGTGGGTCGGGTCGATCGTGATGTTATTGCGGTCAAGTGGCAGGTTAGTCCCGCTAGCCACGACTGCCATCTGGCGCGTAAAATTGTGCGCTATACGATCTTTGAATTCAGCACCCCACTGGGGCCCATCGGCCCGCTGCCCAACCAGAGAATACCAAATGGGCGTCGCCGCCATCAGCGGTCTAGCGGTAAATCCACCGCCCCCGTAATATCCACGCGTTGGATCAGACTCATAAAAGTGGTCATGGACTATCTGGGTGACTTGAACGCCCTTGTAATCGTTCAATTGATGCTCGAAGACGGCCTGCACGTTCGCATGAGCGTTCATCATTAGGTTTTTTCCTACAAAACCGCTCGAATTGGCAAGGCCATCTGGATGCCTGGAACTCTCCGAAAGCAACAATAGTCGTGGAGTCTCAGCACCATTCGCTGACAACACCGCAGCGCGTGCTTTCTGGCTACGCTGATTACCATCTGGATCGAGATACTGAACCTCGCTAATCTTCCCATCCGCGCCGGTTTCGAGATTATAAACAGCACACCCAGCACGAATTTCGCAATTACCACTGGCTATCGCCTGCGGAATCATAGCCGCCAATGTCGATGATTTAGCGCCAATTTCGCAACCATAGCCGAGGCAATAACCACAGTTGATACAAGCGGGACGACCATTATGTGGTTGCGACAAGATCGCAAGCGGAGCAGCTTGCGGAGTTAGGCCAATAGCCTCGGCGCCTTTCTTCAGCAATACACCCGAAGACTTGATCGGTAGTGGTGGCATAGGAAATGGTTTCGATCGTGGTGAATCGAACGGCCCAGGCGCTCCAGAAACACCGATATCCCAGTCCACCTTAGTATAATAAGGCTCTAATTCCTCGTAAGTAATGGGCCAGTCGGCCAAATTCGTTCCTTCAAAAGACCCAACGGCGCTGCGTTCCTTAAAGTCTATCTCACGAAAACGCCAGAAATTTGCACTGAAGTGCACACTGGCACCACCCACACCTTCGTAATAACGGGCCGGATTTCGACCAGGCTTTACCTTGGCGACCTTACTTTCATCATCACGAAATGTCTGAATATTACTAGCTGCCCGACCACCGCCTATCGCATCATCCACCCATACGTCTAATTCATCGTGTGTGAAGTCTTTAGCTTCACGAAACGGTCCCTGCTCTAGCACGACAACACTGAAGCCGTTGGTAGAGAGCTCTTTGGCAATGATGCCGCCAGCGGAACCCGAGCCAATAACAACGAAATCTACCGCTTCGTCGAGCGGGTATGTCACCTTGTTATCAATTGCCATTATTTTGCTCCTCCATGTACTGGGCATCGTAATACCCAAATGGAGGCTGAGCAGCGCCATGACCGTCAAAGTCAATTAGGTCCCAGGCCATATTGTCCTTATTACCGCCATAGGAACTCATGGCGAAAAAACCCCATAGTGTGAGGGTCTTAACTACAGAAAAGAACTGCGTCGTATCGTTTGCACCGATCCACGTGTCCTGATCAGCTTCGCTTAAGTCAGAGAACTTCAACGTCCCATCAAATCGGTCAGCAATACCCTGTTGAAATTCTACGAGCATGTCTCGAACACCTGGCAACATAAAGGCAAATTTCTCACCTAATACGTTGTCCATAAAATAGATAACCCCGGCATCACGAGCGCCAGGGGTACTCGTTGTCGGCAGTATACGCGCTGAAATAGCTTCGAGTTCTACGGCCTCGGCAGCTGTCAACGTAGTAAACGTTGCACCCTCGTCTCGCGCCGAACAGGCTGCTTGTGCAGCGGCTAATGCCGCCGGCACGCTCAGGCGGAATAGCGAGCTACCAGCCAGCGCACCAGACCCTTGTATAAAATGTCGTCGACTTAAGGTTTCGCTTGTCATAACTGTCCTAGAGTTTGTTGGATTCAGACGGTAGTAGGCGATAGTAAACTATACCCCAATCACTGCAAGTAGCGCCTTCGCAAAGACCGCCATTTCCTCAGTAGTCCCGATAGTAATTCTCGCCCAATCGTCTTTGATTGGAAATTGTCTTGCTCCGAGTATTCCTTGCGCCAACAATCGCTCGTTATAGCTTGCGTACGGCATTTTCGGATCGAAAAAAACAAAGTTTCCCGATGCCCTTACATAATCTAGGCCTAAATCTTCACAAAGTTTGTACACGACTTCTCGGCCTTCTTTATTTTTAGCGCGGCAGAAATTTTGCCACTCGGCATCATTCAAAGACACTTGCGCCGCAACGACACCAAGTGGTCCTTGAAATCTACACACCTTGTACATTGCGATACGTTCTGCAGCTTCAGGTGAGGCGATCGCGTAACCGACTCTCAGCCCAGCTAGACCATGGATCTTGGAGAACGTTCTTGTCACCACGACATTGTGTCCCGCTCTAACCAGGTCAACCATACTGGATCGAGGGAAGTCATCAGTGTACTCAAGGTAAGCTTCGTCTATTAAGGCGATGGTATCTTTGGGTAAAGAAGTACAAAAGTCTCGCAAATTGTCGCCGTCTATGAGGGTTCCTGTCGGGTTATTAGGGTTGCAAAAATAAACCAGTTTTGTGTCCGGAGTCACCCGCGCGTGTAAAGCATCGAGGTCATATTCCAAATCTGAATTTAGAGGAACCTTTGTCACGGTGCCTCCCGTCGCACGAGCAAACTGAAATACTAGACCGTGGGTTAATTCTGCAGTAACGGCTTCGCCACCATGAGACATATAGGCCATCATCGTACTATAAATAGCTTCAGTCGAACCTGAACAGAAAACAATCTGCTCTGGATTTACCCCTTCTTTGCGCGCAATGTCTTTAACAAGCTCTTTTTGAATATCATAACTATACCTGTTGGCTATAGCTGTAGATTGATTAAGTACTTCTAAAACCGCTGGAGAGGGCCCATAGGGATTTTCATTGCCAGATAGATTGATTAATTCATTCGCCATGGGAACCTGCGCAACTACGCTGGGGCTGGCACTCGCAGCCGCTATCCCTGCTGCTATTCCACCGCTAATCTTAATCAGTTCTCGTCTATTCATAGTTGTTCCCATAGTCATATAAGCACCTCTGCCCAAATATTGAATAAATTACTACTACTTACCGGAATTCTTTATTAGCTAGCGTGTCATTCGGTCCTTGAAAACGCAAATTTAACGTCGCTGATGATAACAATATGCATCGAATTTTCATATAAACATTGCCCCTACAAAGCCAGTACGTAATGTAGAGTAGCGCGGGAGATGGTGAGTTATTGGAGATAGCAACAAATGTCATCTGATAAGTTCTCTTGATGCAGAGCCCATGAGGATGGATAATTAGGAAGATAACTTTTTATAGTTGTTGTCTAACTTCCTTGTTTACCGCTCATTTACACTTCTATACATCGGAACACATCGTATGAACTGCCACGAAAACTCTTGTCGGAGACATGATATGACTTTTACATCACTACGAATCATTCCTCTCGTTATCGCCTGCCTGGCGATCGGACCTGAGGTGTCTCTCGCGCATCATTCCGTCGCCGGATTCTTCGACGAGGAGAAAAAGGCTGAAATCGAAGGGGTCGTCAAAAAAGTACACTGGCGAAACCCACATACTGTATTCGAAGTCGATGTAACAAGCGATACTGGTGAGGTTGTAACGTGGCGCATAGAATCGGGGGCATTAGGTGTACTTAGATCTCGCGGACTGGCTCGGGAGTTTATGCAGCCCGGGGAGAATATCCGGATAATGGGCGACTCGTCGCTTCGCTCAGATAATGAAATGTTCGCCCGCAACATTCTCCTTCCTAACGGAAAGGAAGTCGTGTTAACCGCGGGATCATTTCCATATTTTACGGTTGAAAGTGACGCTGATATTTTGGAAGCTGTATATGACGAAGACCTTATCGCTGCAGCCCGAAAAAACGCTGATGGAATATTTCGCGTTTGGAGTTCCAATATCGACGACAGGACAAGCGATCGACGAAAAATGTTTAATGGCAATTATCCTTTGTTGCCCGCTGCCATCGCTGCGCGCGCTAATTATGATGCTGGCGATCAAGCGCTCCTCGGCTGCACGAGTTGGTCCATGCCTCGAATTATGTCAAATCCTTTGCCTATGGAGTTTGTGAAAAGCGGTGAAAATATCCTGCAGCGTTTCGAGGAAGATGACAATGTACGCACTATTTATATGAAAAGCGACAGTTCGGGTTCTCCCGTTGAGCCATCTGCGCTTGGTTATTCCACGGGTCGTTGGGAAGGCGAGACGCTAATTGTTGAAACGTCCGGACTTATACCAGATCGTATCGACAATCTGGGGACGCCTTCCAGTGCCGAAATGCGCTTAACTGAGCATTTCAGTGTGAGCGAAAATGGAAACAGACTCGATTATGTTCTTACAATGAGCGACCCAAACACATTCTCCGATCCCGTCGAAAGGCCTCGCCACTGGGACTGGCGTCCGGAGATCGTCGTTAGCGCTTACAATTGTGAGCAAGACCAAGAACTAAAATAATTAATAGACGAGCGTAATAAACATGTATTCAACCCGAATTCTACTGGCAGCGGTTTTGCTACCACTAATGTTATTAGTCTCTACGGTACAAGCGCAAACGGCATCACGTGTCATTCGAACCATCGACGAGCGATGTGCCATCTGTCACGGCGATAACGTGAACGATGCACCACGCGTCGAAGGTGCGGTGTCCCGAGATACGCTCCAGCAAATGGCTCCTGAGAGCATCCTGCAAGCGATCACCATAGGTGCAATGCGAATTCACGCCGAAGGGATTACTGACGAAGTCAAACTTGCAATGGCCGAATTCATCAGTGGTCGTAAGATTGGGCCAATCGAAGCTGGTGCCGCGGAAAATATGCCGAACCGCTGCGCCGCAACAACGGATATGAATATTCAAGCAGGAAACGCCCAATGGAATGGATGGAGTCCAGATTCGACGAATGCACGGTTTCAGCCTAATCCCGGAATCTCGGCAGCCGATGTGCCGGAGCTAGAACTAAAATGGGCCTTTGGTTTCCCTGGGGTCTCGTCCGTGTATGGTCAACCGACGATCGTAGACGACCGGGTATTCGTTGGTGTAGATACCGGATATGTTTATGCCCTGGACGCCCAAACAGGCTGTGTTCATTGGTCGTTTCTGGCCGAAAGTGGCGTGCGAAACGCGATCAGTATAGAGCGAGTAGATGGCCAGCCTGGACGTCTCGCAGCATACTTCGGTGATATTCGTGCCAACGCGTACTCAGTCGACGCAGAAACCGGAGAACTGATTTGGAAGACAAAAGTCGACCCGCATCCGCTTGCAGTAGTTACAGGTGCTCCTACGCTACATGAAGGCCGCCTGTACGTTCCAGTCTCTTCGCGCGAGGAGGCAGCTGGTGGTAGCCTCAATTATCCTTGTTGTACCTTCCGCGGCAGTATTGTTGCTCTCAACTCAGCAACTGGAAGCCAACTATGGAAAAGCTATGCCATACCGGATGCACCAGTACCCGACAAAATAAATTCACAAGGAACGCAATTATGGAACGGAGCCGGGGCTGCAATTTGGCATGCACCGACGATCGATCCGCAAAATCGAGCAGTTTATGTAGCCACTGGCGATTCTTATACCGTGCCCGCACACATTAATAGCGATGCGGTAATGGCGATCGATATGGACACCGGAGAACTACTTTGGTCAGTACAGGACTGGAAAAACGATTCTTGGCTCGTTGCTTGCGGGCAAGATCCTACGGAGAACTGCCCAGATCCGCTTGGCCCCGATTTTGATTTTGGAACCTCACCGATCTTACACTCACTGCCTGGCGGTCAGCGTACGCTTCTCGCCGGACAAAAAAGCGGCTTTGTATTTGCACATGACCCCGACCAAGATGGCAAACTACTGTGGAAAGCAGAACTCGTGGAAAATGCCGGCGATGCAGAAATATTGTTTGGCGGTGCAGCCGATCACACTACGGCCTACTTTGGTCTAAACGACGGTACATTAGCCGCTCTTGATGTTGCGACTGGGCAACGTAAATGGTTCCTTCCGCCGCAGAGTGACTCCGACCTTGGAATTACCGCGGCCATTACTGCAATACCTGGTGCGGTAATTGTCGGTTGGCAAACCGGAGCGCTTACCGCCCATGATTCCGCTAGCGGTCAAGTCACATGGAGTTTTAACATGCTACAGGATTTTACAACGGTGAACGGCGTTCCCGCTCGTGGTGGTTCTAGCGGCGCACCAGGACCTACAGTCGCTGGCGGCATGTTGTTCGTTGGCTCAGGATACGTTGGCCTAAGCGGAGGAATGCCCGGCAATGTGCTTCTCGGGTTTGGGGTTCGGTAGCAACCTGTATAAGAGCATTTTCGCGAGCTATTTATTTGGATTCAGAGTTTCAGAATGTTTTCGAAGTCTTCGAATAGAATCTATAAAATAAGCCGCTTAAAGAATACTACGGAAATCATCGTATTTTTATACGGTTTCGCACGGTGGGCGGCGTTGGCGTTGGCGTTACAGATGAAAAATTTCTCAATGCACAATTACATCTCGTTTTATTGAACCCTGACCTCGTGCGTGGTGAACGTATTACCCAGAAATTCACTCGCAAATACGCGCGTTGCGATTTTTCGTAAGAATCTATATTCAGGACGCGTATCTAGAAAGTGTATGAAGACTGTTTCATGCCCAAAACGTTTCGCCCAGGTCATCACTTCGTTAAATATTTGTATTCCCAACCCCCAATAAACATCATCAAGAACAATCGCGATTTCATGCATACCCTGCTCAAGCTGGATACCACACCAGCCAGCCAAATGTGTATCGACTAGAATAGCTCTGACCTTGCAACCTTCAATTGCATCTAATTCAACTTTCTCATCTATCCATCTCTCTACGGAATCGGCATCAAATAGTTCATGATTTATCAGGTGCTTTCTTACCTTATTTTTGTTTAGAAGAGGAATAAATTCACTGGCAGCCACCTCTCCAAACGCCATATATTCAATCTTGGTCATTATGGAGAAAAGACAGTCGATAATTCACCCTATGCACGTCGCATTAAGTTCTAGCTACCGCGAAAACTTGCGCGGATAATAACTTAACAACTAGCGAAGCAAGGGCGTATAGAGTATTAGGCACTTATTCTACTAATGCCCTATCAAATGCATCATGTTGATGTATCGCGAATATACATTCGGACGCCTCAGAACACTCGCTAATGTGCGCGACGTTACCCGGAACACGATAGAAGGACCCAGGCATCAGCCATACAGCTTGCGCTTCAGAGGCCGGCTGAAAATGCCGTGCTGCACCCTTAACGATGACGCCATCGTACGGATAAGAATGCACATGGATTGCAGTACGCAACCCGGGCGGAAAACGTACGTAGCTAGTGTGTTCACCCGTTTGCATATCGCCATGAACTGCTGCAATCGCTCTGCCATCAGGCAGCTCTGACCAAGCTATTTCTTCGACAGGAGTGTTTTGCACTTCGGTAATTAGAGAAACTGCGCTTTTAGAAACACACGCTGTGGCAAGAACGCAAAACAGGATTATCAACGATCGTATGATGTTCATGAAAGGCTGGGCTTCAAATTGGGAGCTATATGAGTATATGCCCAAACGTCAATTTTGAAAATATGGCAGACGTTTAGGCCGCCGCAGTTAGTGTACTTTCGTCAACATTCCCTTCCACGCGTCCAAACTATGCCGCTAGATCGGTCCTCAGGTCAGTATAGACTTTCGATACAAATTGAGATGTCATAGCACGAAGCAACGCGCTGTAATTAATTTGGAATTTTATTTCCTGCCCAACAAATAGATTATTTTTTAGTGACTCCACTATAAGGTGATCGCTACTGGCGCCTAAGATCTCGATGCCAGCAGGACATTGCAGACCAGATGGGTCTATATCTTGTAAACCGGCAGCCATCACGCCTTGCATCACTGTGCCACGATTAAGCACTGTTTGAGGCTCACCGAAAGCGGTTTGTGCTATATCACCTGTGGGCAGTGTAGGTTTTAACTTTGATTCAATAACTTCCGCGGTAAAGGTTATGGCATCTGTGTGTAATCCGTCAATTGGTTGACGTTGGAGCGTTTCACGGCCTAACAATATAGCTTCACCCAATCGCAGATCGTTAACTCGCCCGGCATCTAATTTCGCATCAAATAATGCCCACGGTAAATTAGCCGAATTGCCCCCAGAGATTGTTTCTAGCTTAAGATCAAACTCTGCCTCTACCTGCTCTGCGAGCAGAGTCAATTTTGACATGTTAGTAGCATCTGGTGATACACCACTGCGGCATGCCAGATTGGTGCCAATTCCTTTAATTACGATATTTGGAAGCTTATTAACCTCATCTACCGTATTTAATAAGTCCTCTGGCATGATACCTTCTCGGAGGTCACCAAGTTCCACCATTAGTATTACTTAGTGGGTGCGCCTCTGCCGCTGAGCTTCAAGAGAAAGTTTTTTTATAACCTCGACTTCGGTGTTAAAGCTCAAATCTGCGTACCGGACTACTTGCTCAACCTGACTGAGCATCGGTGATCGAAGTAGCGTCATTGAAGCTTTTCTTAAATTGAGATTAAGACTAGCAAGCCGCATGGCCCGAATACTTTCAATGCGTGAATCGCCAATGCCAGTCACACCAGCCTGCAGCATGGTGCTACCAATCTCTATTGAACCGAGTGTCGCTTTAGTTACACCGGTTACCGATAACCCTCGTTTTTTGAGTCGCGCAACCAATTCACAAGTGTTGTAATAAATCTTGCCAAGATCAACATCAAGCCGAGGTGCGAATATCAAGCTGCTACCGGTAGAGTTCCCTTCAGCTCTGGAAATGCCGCTAGCACCATATTCAATAGATGTTGAGGCGAGCGAGTTAAGGCATCAGTGACGGGAATACCGAGTTCTTTTTCATACTCAGATATAGCGGCGGTTACTTCGCTATCACTCATATTTTCATGGTTAATTGTTAATCCAATAACTGTAGTATCGGCAAAAATTTCGAGTAATTCTATTTCGGACTTTGGCGTCGGCATAGGCATGCCCTCAAAATCACAGCGATGTTCACGCCTAGGTGCATGTTGCAATATCACGGCGTTAGCGCAACTACCTCGAAGAATAAACGATGATGAAGAGAATGCGGGATGACTCAGCGACCCCTGCCCCTCAATGATAACCACATCCGGGTTTTCATTTTCATAGGCTTCAACAATGGTTGCCTCTAGCTCACCAGCACAAAATTGAGATGGGATAGCATCAAGTGCAACGCCATAGCGGGCGCCCTGTATTAGGCCCGTCTGCCCGGTTCCTATCAGCACAGCCTTAACGCCGTTATCATTGAGGGTCTTAGCGAGGATAGTCGCAGTGGTGCGTTTGCCTATCGCACAGTCAGTACCAAGCACAGCAATACGTGGACAGGTCACATTAGAAATGCTGCCATTGAACATTCGTAGATCCTTCTTATCGCGCGGTCTACGCACATCCAGGATTGTTACATCACTCGCCGCGCACGCAGCTATAAATATTGGGTCATCGTTAAGAAACTCATGCAGGCCATTAACAATATTCATCCCATGACTAATCGCTTTAAGAATCAGGCCGCGTTCGTAAAGAGATAACATGCCACTGGATGGCGCCATTCCGAATATAAAGTAATCAGGCACATCGCCTGCGTGTTTTAGGGCGTCGGCAAGATTGCGACAAATTGGAATATCGTTTGTTTTGTCATCCAGAACCATGCCGGAGTCGAGGCCCGCCTTTTCACTATCAATGACAGAAAGAATTTCATAATTCTCTGAATAACGCACAAGTCCATTGGCGGTTTTACCATCGAGCGCACCAAAGTTTCCTTCACAATAGACTATCGCCCTAGCAGACGCTCTCTTGGTAGGAGTAAGCCTCGATTGCAATTTTACTAGTTTATCTGTCTCTCGAGTAAGAGGTCGATTGATAATAGGTGTATTTAGCGGTCTTGCACGCATAAGTCCCCGTAGAGGTGAAGCTTAGGCAGAGGTGAACAGGATCGTGTCGACCAGGATTGGCCGAATGTCAACGAGTAGTTCCGCTAAGTTGAATTGCCGCAGGAAATAAGTTCTGCTGGCTGGAAGTGAAGTGACACTATAACACAACCTACCCGAACGCCGTCGTCTTCCCTACGAATGCTTTCGTTGGATATTGTCTGCCTTCGATGTAGTACCTTGATTTACAAAATACTCGCTCGGTATATTACTTGCATTGAGGGTAACTACAAAAATGTCTGGATTAACCTCTTTAGCCCGCTACATTGAAAGTCCGATAATCGCCTATAGCCATCAATCTAACTATTCGAAAAGGCTAACTTGACTCCCAAGAAACCAAAAGTGCCAGCGAAAACTCTTTTAAACCAGTTCATAACGCCAGGGCTAGCAATAAAGTAATCTCGCGCAAGAGAAGCCGCTACGCCATATACCGCAAACACGATAAAAGTTAAAAGCATGAAGACCAATGCCAAAGATAACAAAGTTAATGATGTATTTTGCACATTCGAGGGTACAAATTGAGGTAGGAAAGCGAAGAAAAATAACGATAACTTAGGATTTAAGATATTTAGCAACATTCCATTTACGGCGATCTTTACAAGCGGTGTTTTAGATTTCTCCTCTCTCACATCAAGATCTCCACCATCTTGCAAAATCCTCCACGCCATATATAGCAAGTAGGCGACGCCCAAGAATTTGAGTACTTGGAACGCTAAAGCGCTGGTATGCAAAATCGCAGCTAACCCCACAATACTTGCTGCGGCTGCTGGAATTATCCCCATTGTGCACCCAAAAGCTGCAAATATACTAGCTAGCCAGCCACGACCTAAGCCGATCGAGAGCGTATAAACCACCCCTGAACCTGGCAGTAAAACCACGATTAGTGAAGTTAGTAAGTATTCAGAGTTCATTATTGTGTTCCAAATCTCATCGAAATTAGTAGCGTGGCGGGCCAGCATTAACATCGGCTGTTTTAAGCATTGAGTGAAACGGTTAACACCGTGGCATTAGTGTATTAAACGATTATCAAGAGGCTGCCTAGCTATACCATACAACAGCAATTAATCGACTAATTTGGCTAATTGCTTAACTATATCCTGTACATCTTCTTCATCTGATGAACTACGCGCAAATATCCAGTCCATTATTATTGGATCCTGTACTTCCAATAAGCTGCAGAATGCCAACTTTTGAGAGTTGCTCAAAGTATCATAGGTTTGATCGAGAAATCGGGTCAACAAGACGTCTAGTTCTCGGACACCTCGACGGCACCGCCAACGAAGTTTACCAACTGGTAAAACCTCGCTCATAACAACCAGATCACAATAAGCACATCGAAATCAAAACAGATATACGATTGCGAATGTTAACTCGTTTGTCCTTTTTATAGAGTCCGTTCCGCAATGAGTTTTTTGATCTCGCCGATTGCTTTACCAGGATTCAAATCTTTCGGGCACGTGTTTGTGCAATTCATAATGGTATGACAACGATACAATTTAAATGGATCCTCTAATTCGTCCAGTCGATCACCAGTAGCATCGTCTCGTGAATCGGCAATCCACCGATATGCTTGTAACAAAACGGCTGGGCCTAAATAACGATCACTATTCCACCAATAACTTGGACAAGAGGTAGAACAACAGGCGCACAATATACATTCATAAAGACCGTCTAACTTGGAACGATCTTCTTTCGATTGTAAACGTTCCTTACCAGGCGATACCGGCGTATCAGATTTTAGCCAAGGCTGCACCGAAGCATACTGTGCATAAAAGTGCGTCATATCTGGAACTAAATCCTTAACTACAGGCATATGAGGCAGCGGATAAATTTTGACAGCACCTTTACAGTCGCTAATAGCCTTGGTGCAAGCCAATGTATTGGTACCATCGATATTCATGGCGCAGGAGCCACAAATACCTTCACGGCAAGAACGCCGAAACGTCAATGTCGGATCAATTTCATTTTTAATTTTTATTATTGCATCTAAAACCATTGGCCCGCAGGCATCCATATCTAGCTCATAAGAGTCAACGCTAGGATTCTCACCATCTTCGGGAGCCCAACGGTAGATATTAAACTTCTTAACATTCTTGCTACCTTTTGGAGCAGGAAAATGTCTGCCTTTTTTAATTTTGGAGTTAGCTGGTAGGGAAAATTCTGCCATCATTAGGTCCTATAAAGATCGGTCACAGTTAGTGAATTAATCAATGATTGGTTGTTTTTAAAAAGATTTGGTCTTTCGTAAATTTAACTTGTTTGAATTCTTGAATTATCTGTAAGCATCAGTTACTAATCGTTTTAACTCGATTATTTTTCGCTTCGACTATTAATACACCCGTTAATACACCCGTGCTTTAGGTTGGATATATTCAATATCGTCGGTTAATGTAAAATCGTGTACTGCCCGATAATCAAATTTCACCTCGCCATCAAACCAAGCTAACGTATGCTTCATCCAGTTCTTATCATCACGATCTGGAAAGTCTTCACGAGCATGCGCGCCACGGCTTTCTTTTCGATTGTAGGCCGAATTCACGGTAACCATCGCTTGAGAAAGTAAATTCTCCAACTCCATAGTTTCTATTAAGTCAGTATTCCACGTTAGCCCACGATCCACGGTTTTTACATCTTTAAAACTTTCGTATACCTGCGCCATACTATCAACACCTTCCTGCAAGACCTCTTCGGTACGAAATACCGCGCAGTTGGACTGCATGGTGCGCTGCATATCCAGCCTTATCTCAGATGTAAGCCTCTGCCCATCGGCATAGCGCAGTTTATCCAGTCTATCTATGCTTTGCTCACCAGCATTTTCTGGAAGATCAGGAATAGCTTCGCTTTTATTAATAACTTCTGCTGCTCGTAGAGCTGCCGCCCGTCCAAATACAATCAAATCCAGTAAGGAATTGGATCCCAAACGGTTTGCGCCGTGCACAGAAACTGAAGCTGCCTCGCCAATTGCCATCAAACCAGGTACATAAGATTCAGCGTCCCCCCCTACTGCAGCGCGCACTTCACCGTGGTAATTAGTTGGAATTCCACCCATGTTGTAATGCACCGTTGGCAACACAGGTATCGGCGCTCTAGTTACATCAACACCAGCAAAAATTCTTGCGGACTCAGATATCCCTGGTAGCCGTTCCGACAGAAGTTCCGGACCAAGGTGCTCAAGATGCAGATGGATATGATCTTTATCTGTACCGACACCACGACCTTCTCGAATTTCAATGGTCATTGAGCGTGAAACGACATCTCGAGAAGCCAGGTCCTTCGCGTTAGGCGCGTAACGCTCCATAAATCTTTCGCCTTCCGAGTTGGTCAAATAACCGCCTTCACCACGCGCACCCTCCGTTATGAGACAGCCAGACCCATATATACCGGTTGGGTGAAATTGAACAAACTCCATATCTTCTAACGGCAAGCCCGCGCGCAAGGCCATCCCGCCACCATCACCAGTACACGTATGGGCTGAGGTAGCAGAAAAATATGCACGACCGTAACCGCCAGTAGCTAATACGGTAATACGGGCATTAAAGCGGTGGATCGACCCATCTTCCATGCACATAGCAATTGCACCGCGGCACTCTCCGTTCACCATGATTAGATCAAGCACAAAGTACTCAATAAAGAATGTCGCATCATGCTTTAAACTTTGCTGATATAAGGTGTGTAATATCGCATGCCCAGTTCTATCCGCTGCAGCGCAGGTACGCATGGCCTGACCTTCACCGAAGTGAGTTGTCATTCCACCAAATGCGCGCTGATAAATTTTACCTTCTTCGGTCCGAGAAAATGGAACACCATAGTGTTCTAACTCATAAACTGCCGCCGCCGCATTCCGGCACATATACTCAATCGCATCCTGATCACCTAGCCAGTCTGAGCCTTTCACGGTGTCATACATATGCCACCGCCAATCATCTTCACCCATGTTGGCCAAAGAAGCGCTCATCCCACCTTGTGCTGCTACCGTATGACTTCTTGTAGGGAACACCTTTGTTAGGCAAGCAGTAGATAAACCTGCAGCAGCCATACCAAACGTAGCCCGTAGACCCGCGCCACCGGCGCCCACAATCAACACGTCATACGTATGATCAGTTATTTTGTAATCACCTGGCATTTTCGATCAGCCTCCAATGGCTACTTTTAAAATAGACACGGCTGCAACAACAGCCAATAACAAGGAACCACCTTTAACCAGCAGTGTTAA